>FLOH01000446.1_pt1 | contig 90005 bp, 91 predicted proteins | sample 756751 | NCBI WGS metagenome assembly FLOH01 (sample SAMEA4026879, study PRJEB14308) | marine metagenome | biome: coastal water; material: water | depth 74 m
AGCGGTTGAATCTGGTTTATGAAAATGTGGATAAAAGTTCTTTCGGCGTTATCGCGGGCTTGTTTTTAATTGGCCTGTTTGGCGCGGTAATAGGGGGCGAGCAGGTTTCCGAATTTGCCAGCACCATGATCAAAGATCTGGAAATCAACAATATCCTGACGGCATTAATACTGGCCATTTTTGCGGGCATGAGCGAATACGTAATTCTTTGGAAATCCCATCGTAAACAAGAATACGGGATTGCTCTGGCAAATGCCTTCGGCGGCATCACCCAGGTGATGTTTTTGGTGTTGCCATTCACGCTAGTGTGTATAGCTGGATATCAGCTTTTGATAGATCCTGAACATGTCGATTTGCCGATTCAGTTTTCGATTACCAATATCTTTTTACTGATATTTTTGTTTCCCACATTTTATACGCTGTCCTCCTTGCTGGAGGAAGATCACACCCTGGGAATTCTGGACACTGTCATAATCGTCGGGATATTTCTGTTTCTGATTGTATTACTAGTCAGTTATGGCTCGGTTAGCGGGTGATGAGTATAGGAGTTGATGGATATAGGAGTAGATAGCCCCAGTTCAACTGGCCAGCAGAGGGAGGGCCATTTTGCCGGCATTCCTGCTCTCAAGCACTAGGGATTTCCCCTTACGCTAAAAACTATTGTATATTTGCCTTGAGCCTATTTGTGGTGCCATTTAAGAAAAGGGACGAGCTATGATCTACAGCAATATTCTTGAGACCATCGGTAATACACCTGTCGTTAAGCTGCAGCGATTGGCGCCTGACAATCAGCATATTTACGCGAAACTGGAAGCATTCAATCCACTAGCTTCGGTGAAGGACAGGCTCGCCATTGCGATCATAACTGACGCGGAAAGAAGAGGAACCTTGCAGCCTGGCCAAACTGTTATCGAGGCGACTTCCGGCAACACCGGAATTGCCTTAGCGATGGTATGCGCGGTAAAGGGTTACCCGTTCGTGGCCACGATGGCTGAATCTTTTTCGATTGAGCGCCGCAAGATCATGAAGGCGCTAGGGGCGAAAGTTATACTCACCCCCGCGGCGGAGCGAGGTTCCGGTATGGTGCGGCGAGCCGAAGAATTGGCCGCCAAACATGGCTGGTTCCTGGCCAGCCAGTTTGATAATCCTGCCAATCCTGCCTATCACCGAAATACCACCGGGCCAGAGATCCTAAGTGACTTCGCGGGCCGGGATCTGGACTATTTTGTCTCCGGTTGGGGCACGGGCGGTACCATAACCGGGACTTCTCAAATGCTCAAACTCGCCCGGCCCGAAATTTCTATCATTGCCGTCGAGCCGGAGAACGCGGCGCTTCTCTCTGGAGCTGAGTGGCAGCCGCACAAAATTCAGGGTTGGGTGCCGGATTTTATACCGTCGGTTTTGGATAAGTCGGTTGTCGATGAATTGGTGCTGGTATCGGATGATGAGGCGATCAGCACCGCACAGGCGCTAGCGGCAAAGGAAGGAATATTCTGTGGAATCTCGGCAGGCGCCACAATGGCCGCCGCATTGAAAGTGGCAAAATCTGCTCCAGCGGGGAAAACATTTGTGGTCATGCTGCCGGATACCGGTGAGCGGTATTTGTCGACTCCTCTGTTTGCAGATATCTCCGAAGAGTCTGATGATGAATGGCTCGCTACTCAGTAAAGCGAGCCGCGATCGGGACTGACCGAGAGAGCCGAAATGGTTTGAAGCCATCAGCTCTACCGAACTACGGCAGCTAAAGTAAGCGAAGTATTTGGACAGGCCTCAATTATTTGCATACCAGAAGATTATCGAAATGACTGATTCAACGATCGCTGGCAAGCCCTGGGCATTGTGGAAGATTGTAATTGTCACCGCTATCGCTTCGGCAATTGGCAATCTTGTGCTCATGATGCTTACAATATCTTCACTTGCCGTGCCAGATAGCTTTGCCCCACTCACTCCTGCGCCTATCGTTCTATGGTCATTCATCGGTGCATTTGGCGCAATCGGTGCCTACGCATTGATTAGAAGAAGGAGCGATTCACCACAGAAAGTCTTTGCTGTCGTTTCGGTGCTGGTACTTATTCTTTCGTTTCTTCCTGATGTGGTACTGGTAAATGTCGCCGAAGGACCTTTCGGCGGCGCGACTACGGGTGCAATCATCGTATTAATGATCATGCATGTTATTTCTTTTGCGATTGTGGTGCCGATGCTGCGCAGCTTGGCGAAATAAGCCGGCTATTGCTGCTGAGAATCATGCTGAAGCGGCGTTACACATCCGCTCCAGTCATTAGCCGGCAGTAGCGGCATCATCGCAACGCGATAGACCACGCCTCGTCTTGGGCGAACAAACTCGGCTACAAAATCCAAAGCTTTTGGAGATCCGGATAAATGTCAGACCGACAAGCTAAATTTCTGCTCGCCGTAGCTCTGTTGCTTGCGTCGAGCATTATTCAGGCAGGCACACCGGTCATCAGGGCCAATGATACTGTGGGAAGTATCGTAGTTTCTTCGACTGACTCGCTGAGTGTCAGCATTAGCATGACTGATGCAGTTGCCGGTCCCGTGGTCGATTGGTGGGTTGCCGTGGTGACTCCGCTGCCTGCTCCCGATGATGTTTACTTTTTCAATGGATCAAGCTGGACAACCGAAAGCGTTGTCGCGTACCAACAAGCACCCAGCAATATAGATTCTCTCGAAATTCTTACTGTCTCGGATCTCCCCGTGGGCATGTATACATTCTATTTTGCTATCGATTCGAATCCCGACGGGAAGCTGGATATGGATTTACTGACAGTCGCCAGCGTCGAATTATCAGTACAAACTGTTGTAGAACAGACTCCAGGCTCTTGCGGCACAGGAACCGATATTCTTAGCGTGTCGCCATTAGAGAGCGATGCGTATTTTCAAATAGATCCCTTAGGTGCAACGAACCCATCCGGCCACACATTCCCTACGGCTCACACTTATATGATGCTCGCTGACAACACGGTCGCTCGCGATGTTTTTTCCCCGAGTGCGCTACGCCTCAGCCAGGTGAATCTGGTGGAAAACTTGAGCACGGGCGATACCGATTACAGCATTAGCTTCACGCCCTGTCCCGAAGTAACCGGCTACTTTGATCATATGTCGTCTCTCAATAGCGAGATTAATAGCCAGCTCGGTTCGTTTGAGAATTGTAATCAGTACTTTGCCGGCGCCGAAGAGTACCGCTTCTGCTCTCAGTCTGTCGCAATCAATATCGAGGTGGGCTACAGGCTGGGAACTGTAGGTGGAGTTGCAGCTCAGGGCTCGGCGGCGCTCGATTTCGGTTTGCGCGATTCTCGAGTCACGCCTCTGCATTATGCCAATCCTGGTAGGCTGGTAAATTCCGACCAGGTGTATGTTGTTTGCCCGTATGACTATTTTGGGTCAGGCGCGGTCAAAACGACACTTTTTGAGAAACTGGGTAGCGCCAGAACTGACGCGCCGGTGTGTGGCACTGTCGAATATGATATCGACAATACCCTGCAAGGGCGCTGGTATCTTCAAGATAGCAACAATTTCGGCGAGAGTGACCATATAGCACTTGTGCCTTCTAATAAGAAGCCGGTAACAGCCGGTGTTATTTCTATTGGTAATGGTGATGTGGGTACGGACGCGTACTTTTTTGATTATCAGGGTAGTGGGTTGATCAATAGAAACTTTCGTGACGTCAGTCAATTCGAGACAGTTTATTGTTGGGATACGCTTCGAAATCGAGAAGAAGCTCTTGCTACAGGACACTCTCAAGCTCTTGGGGGAATTGTTTTCATCAAGTTAATTGATGAAAACAATATCATGCTCGAGCGATCAACTCAGTCGAGTAGTTGCCCCGCCGGTGTTAGCGCACTCAACTTCGGTAGCAATGCTGTTGGTTTTGAAAGATAAGGCAATAATAAAAGACTAAGATTAGTTTCTTTACTTCAGGAAGAATGGATGGCTTTCCTGTTTTTATCAGTATTCCAGAGCCACACTATTTCTTTCGACTTCAGTTTCAGCTAACCAATCGATTGCTTCCCGTAGACCATCTGTAATCATTGCCGAAAATTTTCTGCGGACTGCTACATCCAGACCTGGATTATAGTCAGCGATATTGTCCGCATTGACTACGAATACCATCCTGATCGGTAAGCCGCCAAATTTAAGATAGATCTCGTATTTATCAATAATTTTTTCGTAGAAAATAATTTTGTTAACTGCGCTAATATTGCCACCTGCCTTGCGCATATCGATCAGCACTCTGGGCGCAGCAGAAGCGCGGCAATGGAGCAGTATTTCCAAAAAGAAATCAATGGAGTCTTGCGGATCGTCATGATTACCCCTTACTTCGCAGAGTAGATAATCAGTTTTATCGAGAAGGTTAAATTCCAAGGACATAATAGCCAGCCTGTTTGATAGACTGTATTATAGGAAATTCATGAGTCTTGGCTAATTGATACAAGTCAAGGAAAGTAGCGCAAATAGCATTTAAATCATCTCGGCTTTTTCTACGGCGCCCGGATGCATCGCCGAAAATCCGTGCTACCCCCCATGAAAGCCACCATTTTTGGGGAATTACTCGAATACAGCGGCAAATTACTGGAGTTTTTGGCTCAGTTCAGGTTTCTCCGTTAGTATCGACAGAGCAGGGGCGCTAACAGAAACACGAGTCCCTGGTTTGTAAGCGACTAATTTGAAAACCACCAGGCAATGCACAAAAGGATCAAAATGAGCAATATTCCCCCATGCCCGAGATGCAATTGTGAATACGCTTACCAGGATGGTGGGCTGTATATGTGTCCTGAATGTGCTCATGAGTGGACTCAGGAAGAATCGGAGGCCGAGCAGGCGGACAAACAGGTTAAAGACGCTAATGGCAATGTGCTCACGGATGGCGATACGGTTTCAGTGATTAAGGATTTGAAAGTAAAAGGCTCTTCCTCGGTAGTGAAGGTTGGCACCAGGGTAAAAAATATTCGTCTGGTGGAGGGCGATCATGATATCGATTGCAAGATTGATGGAATCGGTGCCATGAAGCTGAAATCAGAGTTTGTTAAAAAAGTTTAATTCTGCCTGATTTGCAACTATGTGTTAGACAGGGCTATTCCTCTTGGCTGCAAGTCATTAGTTAACTTCTGCGCCAGATAAGTGCCTATTCAGACGGCTTTCCCTGGGGAGCGAATAGCGACGGTGACACTTACCACACGCAGTAATCTGCGCGGCTGTAACCTTTTTGCTGGACTGGACGTCTACATACTAGTGTTTATTAAAACAGCAAAACCACGAGGGCTTTAACATGAAAATTCCACACTGGCCGATATTACCCGCTTCACTGATTATTGCGAGCTCACTGATTAGCGCGCCGGCGATGGCCGCTTCGGTAAAGAATATCTCCCACCGCGTGGATGCCAGCAACCTCGAATCTGTCGAATTCGACATCTCTGTTGGGGAAATAGTGATAGAAGTGTATGACGGCGAAGAGATTCAACTGGAAATTAGACTCGAAGCTCAGCGAAGCTGGTTCTCGCTGCGCAAGCGCAACATCGAAGACATCGAGCTTGAAGTTGGCGGAAGCGGAACTCGCGTTTTTCTGGGCATAGATGAGCGGAACATCGAACAGAATTGGCGCGTGATGCTACCGGCTAAACTTGCTGTGGATTTGAACGTAGGCGTTGGTGACATCCGTATCGAAGAATTTTCTAATAATCTGCAGATGGAAGTTGGTGTAGGCGCTGTTCGCGTTGAAGTTAACGGTACCGACTACGCTGAAATTCGTCTTTCCGCAGGCGTTGGTGACACCTCCATTCGAGGCTTCGACAATCACACCGATAACGAGCGCAGCTTCGTCAGTGCCGAGTCTTACTATCATGGAAAGGGTGAGTTAGAGATGGAGATGGAGATGGATATCGAAGTCGGTGTTGGAGACGTTGAAGTTATAAATCGATAAGAGTTATAAATCGATAAGAGTTATAGACAGGGAATTAGAAATAGTGAGAAGTTAGAGAGCGCTTGTCGACATCAGCCCTGCAAAGCCAGCCTGTTGACAGCAATTAACTCTCTCATCCACCGGTGCTTTGCCGCAACGGTTTGGTAAAGCGATTCCCCCCGCCCTCAGGGATTCTCTAACTGCCCGCGGCCTGTTCATGCGGTAGGATTGCCGTTGTTTGCCTACTGTTGATAATTAATTCCCTGGGCTCTGAGAAAAGCGGAATACCTGCACAGTAGCAAGCAGATTTGAGGTCTAACAGTAGCCGTTAGTCTTTGTCTTTCAGTTCGATCGCTCGAATCTCGGTAATCGGAATGGTCTGAATGTTTTTAAATTTTTCAGTATTCTGATGATAATCCTCCATGATGCTACCGATGCTGGCATAGGTATCCGTCACAAAAACAGTCTCTTCATCTCGCGTCTTGCGAGTAATGCCGAAGCTGATCTTTCCTCGTATAGGCTGTGGTATTTGGTTTAGCATATTTTTGGTAGCCCATATTGAGCCGTTCCTGGCAAAATCACTGATTCTAGAGGCGTAGTTTATCGTGTCGCCAAGCAGGGTGAATTCGACATGATCGCCGGCGTGATAACTGCCGAACCATTCCTGGCCTTCGTTTAAGCCAATATTAAGAAAAATGTCGCTGAACCAGCCTTTGCGTGACTGCCACTGCCGGGTGATATCTTTCATCATCTGCTTCAGCTCCAGCGCACACTCAATCGCATTCTGTTTGTAATCGCAGTCCGGTTGAGGGAAGAAGTAGTAAACCATGCCATCACCGTCATGTTTGCCATAAGTGCCGTAGTACTTTCTGAAGATAGGTGCACTTGCCTGCCAGATGTCATTGATTAGATCGAAATACTCTTCCGCCGGAAGTTCCGAGCAAATTTTAATTGAGTTCTGTACATCGGCAACGATAACCGTGACGTCTGTCAGATAGGGCTTGCGCTTGTTAAGTAACTCATGAATGACCCGGTTACGTTTACTGAGAAATTCCAGCAGAAAGTCATTGTGCAAAACTACTGGAGAATAGGTGAAGAAAATACCTTCTCGGTAAAAGCTGACATACAGGTCATGAGGAGCCAGAACGCCATCGTCACCAACCAGCATGGTAGGAAAGTGAACCATAGGCTCTTTGCCTAGAGGCTCCACGAGGGCATAGAGCAGTTCGAGCACTGAAAGCTCATCGGCATTCAGGTCGGAGTAAATCTTGATAAGTGCTTGCTGGCTTAGGCGTTTCTTGGCCGCCGCGAGATGGGGTTTTAACAATTCCATTAGCTGCTCTGGATTTTTGCCAGCGGCTGTACCAAACAGGAGCTTGATCAGGTTACGAGATCCTAGATCGTTTGGAAGGTCGCTGCCGATGTCGAAAAATGAGTCCTCCGCCTTTTTATTCCACCAAATTAGTTGCAGGTTGTTGTTGACCAAATACGTGGGACCAGGCAACTCGTCTATGGAACTGTCTAAAGTGAACTTAGAAGTAGCCATGTCGGGTTGCAAAGAACGGGTGGGCGATCTGTGCCGACCTGCCGAGGGAACATCTTTCTGCAATTCTTCGCCGGAAACCGGAGTTGGGGTGCTTGTCTTTGATTTTGCAGTCACTCGCTTGTCTCCTATCTCTTTCGCTATTTGTGCCATGGTCAGACCCTGTTTTTTCATTTGTTTTACGCGATTGATACGATCGATGGCCTCGTCCTCGAAATAACCCAGACGAGTGGCTCGGCCTTCATTGTCAGAAGTTTTCACAATCGGGCTGGGGAGGATGCCCAGAGCCACGTAGTTGTTTAGCGTTGCTCTGGAGATGCCGGTCATTTCGATAAGCTGTTTGCTGTTTAACATGTTTGTTCAGGCCGTAGTCGTAAGTTATCAGTTGGTTACTAGGCGTGTAGAGGAGGCCCCAGCAACTAGATAGACAGTATAATTAGACAGCTTACGTATTGCCAACTGTATAATTAGACAGTATAAGTAAGAGGTGGGCAGTATAACTGAGAGGCAGGCGGGATACGGGTCTGCTATCATTGGCAGTCATTCCTGCGATCGGCTTAGACAGCTTTGCAGAGGTTAAATAGAGAGCGGAGACGAGGTGAGTATTACGGTTAATTTCAAACGAATAGGTATTACTGAGGCCCGCGCGTTAATAAGCGAAGCCCCGCAAAACGGATTGCAGATTGTCGATATACGTGATGAGCAATCATTTCAGCAGGCGCATATCGAGTCTGCCAGTCATCTCGATAACGGTAATATTGAGGAATTTATCGCGAGCGCTGCCGTAGACAAGCCGCTGTTGATTTATTGTTATCACGGGAATATGAGTCAGGGTGCCGCCGCTTATTTTGCAGAACAGGGATTTACCGAGTCTTATAGCCTGGATGGTGGATTTGAGGCTTGGCAGGTCGAGTAGTTGCCAGACGGTGAAGAAAACAGGGATAGTTGATAAAAGGGGTCTGGATGTTGGATTTGTTGACGTCACTCGCTCTGGGAGTTCTCCAGGTCTTTTTTCTCAAATATCCGCTTGGCGCTCATCACGGTGACCATATAGATCAGCGTGAGCATTGCCCAGGCAAATACCTCAAGCGACCAGAGTTGGTGAGAATCCACCGAAATCAACTTCGCTATAATAATCATCCCCACCCATATAAGCAGCACCAGCAAAGGCAATGCCGCCACCAGACGCCATTGGCCTGTCCAAGCCCTGAGTGCCGAAATGGGCAATACAGCACTTGCAGCCGCCACCGCAAGCACAATAACCGCGATTAGCAGGTTCCATACCCAGGCGAAGTCTGTCTCTTCTCCAGGCAGATTAGTGGTGGCGGCAAGTACGGGTTCGGGGCCGAATAAGGCAAGCAGGAGTACGCTCAAGCCTAATAGCGTCGGATGCTGGAGGAAATGCCGGGTCATATGCTTGAATTCTCGCTATACGTCAGGATGCAGGGTCGCGTCTACGGAGGCACGATTAAAGCAAAGCCAAGCGGCTACGGAAAGCGTTGATTTAATCAGAGGCAGGTAATTCTTGAACCATGGCCGCGACTTACTCCGTTCTCAACGGGCCGGGCCGATATGGCAAGTGGCAGGCGACAACGGGGTGCCGCCGTTGGGGGAGGGTATCGCTGTTGTTCAGCCCACTTTTGTTCAGAGCACTTTTGTTCAGAGCACTTCTGTTCAGAGTACTTTGCTAATGCCGAGTCGCCGCTAATTTTACGCGCCGAATTCTAATCGGGCGGCGGCTAGCGCATACTATTGAATCTGGCGCGCGACCGACTTAGAGCTTGCTGTCTGGAATCCAGATATCGGCATAGGTAGTTGCCTCGTATAAATCTCTGTCGATTAGCGGATCGGATTCTCCTTTCTTCAGTAGCGCTTGTTGTACGCCGTAAAGCGACCAAATATTATGCGGGTGATCTTGCAAATCTGTGCGATAGACTTCAAGCGCATTATCATAGGCGCCGAGTTGCATATAGGCAGCACCTAACCAATGGCGCGGAGAAAATGGTAGCGGCTCGGGTTCGTCATAATTGAGGCTATCGTAGTAATCTGTGGCTAGCCGAAAAGCCGCCGCCGCCGCTTCCATATTTCCTTCTGACCAGGCGATCTCGCCTTCCAATATGCCAGCCAATGTTCCTACGATATTTTTACCGTCGTGAAATCGGAACCGGGCGGTAGTGGTTTCAGTCAATTGTTTGAGTTCCAGCAGCGCCTGCTTGGCTTTCTCTGTATCGCCTGTTTTTAATGCGGCGTAGCCTTGTGAGAAATCGAACATGCTGAGATTGACTTCGCCATTAGGAGCCTCGGTAATATCCAGCACTTCATCGAAGCGCCCAAAGCGCACTAATACCATTGCATGCATACCGGTACTATTATTGAGTTTTGCTAAATCTTTCGCGGCCTGAATTGCGGCAGCGCTTTCTCCGCCCATGCTGGCAGCGTAAAACAGCATGGTCAAATTATGTGTCGGATAAATAGCGAAGCCTTCACCAATGGCGGCTTTCTGGTCTGATTGCCAGGCCAGGATGTTGGCACGCACAGCATCGTGCCACAAACCCATTTCGTTCCAGGTATGGCTGGGCATGTGATTGATATGGCTGGCTCCGGGAATTGACGAGCCAAGATAACGCGCACAAGGAGCGGCTAACTCAGGCGTCGCCGTAGATTCGGTTGCATGCACCAACAGGTGGCATGAGCCAGGGTGCCGGATGTCTTTTTCTAGCACACGCAGCAATGCCGCATGCAGTCGAATGACATTGGGATCATTCAGATCTCTGTAGCCTCGACGTTCTTCCATCAGGAAGAGTGAGTCCGCGTACAAAGTGCCGATGTCTAAATCATCAGGGTATTTTTCCGACAAGTCTCGCATCGCATCGGAATAGGCCTGGTCTTGAACGCGTCGAGTTTCGGGATGGAAATCCTCAACATAGCGTGGCTGTAAAGCGCGAATCATGTCGGCTTCTCTTGGGCTGGCAGACTGTATCCTGGCTAAAGCTTGTTGTTCGGCGTAATAGGCCCTGGGCGCCTCGCCCGTTGTCATCGCGCCATTGAGATACGAGCCCCAACTCCACGCCTCACCCCAATAGCAGATGGCACAATCAGGATCGGCAAAATGCGCGGCTTGAAATGAACGGGCGGCTTCGTCCTTTGCGTAGGAATACATCAATTGAAAGCCTTGATCGAAATAAGCCTGTGCCAAGGCATTGTCCGAGGAAATAGGAAAATGAAAGTCACCCATTGAGCTATCAAATAAGGCCATGGGTTGGTTAAAGGAATCGGGATACTCAATATCCTGCGCGAGCACGGAAATAGATAGCACGAGGGCGGAAATCAAGACAGCAAACTTCACACTGATACTGCTAAAAAGACGTTTCATGATAGTTACCTTAATTTTTAAACGGCTTGATGCTTTTCATAGTTAACGGATCACGCGTAACGGGATCGCGATTAATTGTCCCGCAGTAAACGGAAAAAGGCGTTCAGTTCACCCAGGTAGAGTTGCGGCTGCTCTACGGCGGCAAAATGTCCACCCTTGGGCATTAAAGTATAGCGGCGCAAGTCATAGGCGGCATCGACCCATGACTTGGGTGTGATGAATATTTCCGCCGGGAATACGGCAGCACCGGTTGGGACATCGATATAGCCCATGGGCTTTTCTGCGGCTGTATTCCGGTTCTCATAATAGATACGGGTCGATGAGGTGATGGTTTCGGTAAACCAGTAAATTGAAATATTGGTCAGTAGTTCGTCCTTGCTGATGTGCTCATCCAGGTCACCATCGGCTCCCTGGGGCATGTCAGTCCAGCCGTGGAATTTCTCCGTAATCCAGGCGGCCAATCCCGCAGGCGAATCATTTAATCCCACGCCCAGACTCTGTGGCTTGGTACCCTGAATCTGCTGATAAGCCACTTCGTTTAGCATGTAAGCCTGGCGCGCTGTGCGCAGATTATTTTCTTCCTCGGTGACGGCATCGCGCTGCGCTTCATCGGCAGGAGGTCCGGCCAGCACCATGTTCGAATGCAGGCCGATCAATCTATCGGGGTAATGGTTGGCAATATGGCGATTTATGATGGCGCCCCAACCCCCGCCGGCAATGGCGTAGCGCTCGTAGCCAAGCCGTTCCATCAGGGCGGCCAGTACATGGGCAATTTTCTCAGGGCTATAACCGCGCTGATCGGGTATCTCGGAAAAGCCAAATCCGGGCAGAGAAGGGGCAATCACATGATAAGAATCAGTCGGGTCCCCACCATAGGCAGCGGGGTCTGTTAGCGGTCCGATGATGTTGGTGAATTCACTAATCGAACCGGGCCAACCATGGACCATCAGTAATGGAATAGCATTCGGGTTATCTGAACGCTGATGAATAAAATGCATTTCCAGGCCATCAATTTCAGTCTTGAATTGATCGGCTTGATTTAATCGGGCTTCTTGCTCTCGCCAGTCGAAATCATTCTGCCAATAGTCAAGCAGCTCCGCGAGGTAACTGGAGTCGGTTCCGTAATCCCAATGGGTGCCTGGAATCTGATCTGGCATTCGCCTGCGCTGCAGTCGTTGTTTTAAATCGTTTATCGACGCTTCGGGTATAGATATTTCAAAGGGAGTTATGGGCGCGTTATTGTTCGCTAGTTTGCTGTTGTCAATCATGGCATCACTTTTAGAGGGGGTTGCTGTGCGGGTTAAATTGGCAGGATTACTATTTGTGCCAGGCCGGTTTGCCGAGCCGCTGTCTGCAATTGGCGTGAGGTCGGCAAGTTGAGCATCAGCGCTTGCCAGACCCAGACTCGAGAGCAAGCAGACTCCAAGTAGACGAAGTAAAAAACCGCTTGATGATTTTTTTCTTGCTGCAATTTTTGTCGACATAGTTGACCTCGGTTGTTGTTGGCTTCAATAGAGTTTGAGCGTAATAAATTTTAGAGTAAATGTGTTACCAGTGGGACAATACCTTGCTAATAATTTCCAAGGCTGAATCCAGTTCTGCGCGGGAAACATTGAGAGCAGGTAATAGACGGATACTGTTTCCTCCGGCTTTTACCACCAACAGTTTTTCATTCTGCAGGCGTGCAATCAGTTCGCTCGCTTCTATTTTACACGCCAGTCCTAACATCAGACCGGTGCCGCTGACTGATTTTAGAAGCGCACTGTGATTACTCACCAGTGTCTGCAGCTGTGCTTTAAGGTAGTCACCGGATGTTCTGACATTTTTCAGAAAATTCTCATCGGATACCTGTTCGATGACCGCGTTTCCAACCGCCATAGCCAGCGGGTTTCCACCAAAGGTGCTGCCATGAGTGCCAGCGGACAAGGCCGAGGCTAATTCTTCCGTCGCCAGACAGGCACCGATAGGAAAACAACCGCCCAGACCTTTCGCTGTCGCCAGAATATCCGGGCTTATGCAAAATTGCTGATACGCATACAAGCTTCCAGTCCTGGCAACGCCGCATTGCACATCATCGAACATGAGCAGCAAATCATGACGAGTGCATAAATCCTTCACCGCTTTAAGGTAACTCTGTTCTACGACACGGATGCCTCCTTCGCCCTGAACCGGCTCCAGTATCACGGCCGCGGTATTTTCGTTGATTTGATCTTCGAGTGACTGGATATTGCCGAATTCGGCCTGATCGAATCCCGCGTCTCCGTGCAAAAAACCTTCGCAGTGAGCAGGGTTGGCCGCCGCCGCAATGGCGGCGAGTGTGCGTCCGTGAAATGAATTGCTTAGGGCTATAATACGATTTCGCTGGCCCTGGCCCTTGTTGTAAAAGTGACGACGGATCATTTTAAAGCCACATTCAATGGCCTCGGTACCGGAATTACAAAAGAACACGCGATCGGCAAAGGTATGCTTAACCAATTGCTTTGCCAGCTTCTCGCTGCCTTCGATACGGTAAAGATTCGAGGTATGCCAAAGTTTGTTCGCTTGTGTGGTCAGTGCATCGATAAGCACAGGGTGACAATGGCCGAGGCTGTTAACCGCGATGCCCATGGCAAAATCCAGATAAGTTTCGCCGCTGCGGGTGAATAAATAGGATCCCTTGCCGTGATCGAATTCCAATTCAGGGCTTCCATAGTTTTGCATGAGAGCAGAGGTCATAACACTTTCCCGGGTTATTAATAGCGTGGCGCTTTGCATCGTTGCGTGCATAGAATCCTACGACCTTCTGCAGGTGCTGTGTAGGAATCATGCGGGGAGAGAGTGTATCATTCAATTTAAATAAAATAGATGGGTGAACAGATGTTGTTTCAAACGGGTAATAGCGCACAGACACTCGTCGATAAAGAGTCGGCCGCGCCTGATCGTAGTGAGGCGATTGAATTTAATCCTGAGCATTTTGTTTCCGGCAACAGGATTGTCGAACCGGTGCCTGAAAATCTACAAAAGGCCATATTTGGCTTGGGCTGTTTTTGGGGCGCCGAAAGACTCTTCTGGGAAATGGCCGGGGTCTATAGCGCGGCAGTCGGCTATGCCGGTGGCATTACGGTGAATCCGAGTTATAAAGATGTCTGCGCAGGGATGACCGGGCATACGGAAGTGGTAGTGGTATTTTTTGATCCCGCTAAAACTACTTATCAGCAGCTATTGGCGGTATTTTGGGAGTCCCATGATCCGACCCAGGGCATGCGCCAGGGCAACGATACGGGTACGCAATATCGTTCCGCGCTCTACTCAACGTCGGCGCCGCAGTTGGCGGCGGCCGAGGCAAGTGCCGCTATTTATCAAAGTGCACTTCGGGCTCGCGGCTATGGGAGTATAACCACTGAAATCACGGCGCTAAATAAACTCTATTATGCCGAGGATTATCATCAACAGTACCTGGCCAAGAATCCTGACGGCTACTGTGCTCTTGCCGGGACCGGCACCTGCTTCCAGAGAGAGGGGCCAAGCGTAGTCAGCTAGTCTTGAAAGAATTCCCTGATTTCCGACTCTTTCGCCATCGCATCGGCATAGCCCAATTGCCTCAGTGCGGTACAAAAACCTTTCTCAAACAATACCAGGCTAAGCAAGGTGCCTGAGCTGTCTTGCTTGATGTAGCGAGACAGCGTTTTCGGTAATTCATCATAGTGCTCTGCGGCCATCTGGTTTAACTCTTTAGTTGGGGATATCTCCAGCAAGTTAATTGCTTGTCGAAATCCTGGTTGGTTTTTAATCCGTTTCGGCACGTGGGGCAGGACATCGTTCATGTGTCTTAGGAATTCGAGATCATTTTCCAGGGTATCGACGAATGCACTATTCAGTATGTGACCCAGGATTTGCGACAGGGAGGGGGCCTCTGCCGGCTCTTCTCGTGGCGGAAGCTTGGCGCTATTTGCGCTGACACCAATCGCCAATACACGACGGGCACCAAGATGAATGGCGGTGGATGTCGGGGCAAGTTGTCGAACCGCACCATCGCCGTAGAAATGCCCCTCAATTTTGGTTGCCGGGAACAGTATTGGGATGGCAGAGGATGCCAGCAGGTGTTGCAGTTGAATGCGACTGCGCCGCCCAACGCGATGGGGCCCTTCCCAATCCTGCAAGCCTTTTATTCCCTGATAGAATGAGACGGATTCACCGCTGTGATAGGCAGACGCTGTGATACTTAAAGCATCCAGTAAGCCTTTATCTATATTAGTTTGAATTTGATCCAGTTTTAGAACGCGAGAGAGCAGTTCAGCCAGGGGTGAATTGTCCAGCAAGGCAAGTGCCGGATTATCCGGCTTGCTGGCAACCATGGATAATAGAGTAGAGGCATTGCTGAGGAAATTGCTCGATTGCGATACATAGATTTGATCGCTGCTGATGTGCTTCCAGACATATTCCAGCAAACGCACACCGGTTCTTAGCCGATGTGCATGGGTAGCGAGAGAAGCCGCATTCAAGGCTCCAGCCGAGGTGCCTGCAATTATATGAAAGGGATTGCAGGCATCTTTGGGCAGTAAGTTGGCAATAGCCCGCAATACCCCCACCTGATAGGCCGCTCTGGCGCCACCTCCGGAAAGTATCAATCCTATTCGATCAGCCTTATTTTGTTTAAGCATCCTTTCTGCACTTCATCCTGTGAAAACGCGTCAGTTGTTTTACTTGTTTACCCGGCAAGCCTCAAAAGCCCAGTTCATCGTTTGCATTAATTCCGCTGAAACAATGATTTACATGGTTTAGTTTATAGCAATGTTGCATGCAGGCAACTATCATATCCGCTTATCAATAACGAGATTCGACTGTGTCCCAAGCCAAGATTGATCCTCTGGTAATTGCCATCTCATCGCGCGTTCTGTTCGATCTTGCCGATAGCCATCGGGTGTTCGAGGAAGAAGGGCTGGATGCTTACCAAGCCTATCAGATAGCACGGGAGGACCAGCCGCTAGAGCCCGGGGATGCGTTTTCATTGGTAAAGAAGCTGCTTAATCTCAATGACTTACTGGAGGAATCCCCGGTCCAGGTTATCCTGCTCTCGAGAAATAGTGCTGACACCGGCCTGCGCATCTTCAATTCTATTCAGCACTATGGACTGGATATCAGCCGCGCGGCATTCAGTGGCGGCGACAGTCCCTATCGTTACATCTCGGCTTTTAATAGCCATTTGTTCCTCTCCACCGACGGCGCAGACGTAAGACGTGCGCTGGAGCTGGGAGTGGCGGCGGCCACCATATTGCCTTCTAAAAAAAGCGCGCTGCAGCAGGACAAGCTGAAAATTGCCTTTGATGGAGACGCCGTTTTATTCTCAGATGACTCGGAAAAGATATTTAAAAACAATGGACTGGAGGCATTTACTAAAAACGAACGTGAGGCAGCGAAAGAGCCCCTCAGCGGTGGCCCTTTCAAGCCAGTATTGGCCGCTTTGCAGCAGATTCAAATGGCATTCCCCAGCGGTGAGGCGCCGTTGCGAACCTGCCTGGTGACTGCCAGAGCAGCGCCGGCCCATGAGCGCGTTGTGCGTACGCTGCGTGCCTGGAACATCCGCATTGACGAATCACTGTTTCTGGGTGGCTTGGATAAGGGCGAATTCTTACGCGCCTTCGATGCAGATGTGTTTTTCGATGATCAGGAAGGGCATTGTGATTCTGCCAGGAGTCATGTCGCTACCGGTCATGTGCCCCATGGCGTTGCTAATGAATAATAATATAATATAATACAATAGCTTATAGATTTATATTAATGTATTGAATTATATAAGCTGTAGTAACAGCCCAGGCTCAATAGAATCACAGTGAGTATCTGCTGCAGCGTTTTCTCTGACACTTTGCTGCTGATTCTGGATCCCAGGTGTATCGCCGGCAGCGAGCCTATTAACAGGCTTAGTAGCAAACTCAGATCGACAAAGCCGCTAAATAGGTAACCGATACCCGCAATGAAGGTCAGCGGGACGGCATGGGCGATGTCGGTGCCGATAATCCTCACCGCCGAGGTCTGGGAGTAGATGGTCAATAGGATTGCGGCGCCAAATGCCCCGGCGCCCACAGATGAAAGCGTCACGCAAACCCCGAGTAATATGCCCATTAAGCAGGTAACGCGCCCGCGGTTTCTGTGCAGCATACCCATCAGCATTTCCGGTCTGTCTTCGATTGCATTTTTTCGCAATTTTTCTCTAAATATCAGTATGAAAGCGGTGATTATTAACATAGCGCCTAAACTTGAAGTTAATAATTCCTCGAACCTCTTCGATTGTTGAAAGTGGGTATCTAACAGCAGGGCATGAACCAGAAGCGCGGTCGGAATGCTGCCCAGTGCCAGTAAGGAGACGATCTTCCAGTCTACGTTGCCGCGTCGATGATGGGACAGGGCACCACCGGCCTTGGTTATGGCGGCGTACAACAGATCTGTGCCGATAGCCACCGGCGCCGGATAACCAAACAGCAGTAGCAGTGGCGTCATCAGGGAGCCGCCGCCAACGCCGGTGAGGCCAATTGCAAAGCCAACACCTGCACCCGCCAGAATATGAAGTAGGAAATCCATCGTGCTTTGTCGCCTGAGGCTTGTGTATGGTGCTGCATAGCCTAAAGCGGTCCGGCTATACCTCAAAGGAATTTTTATGAATATTTTTATAACTAAATAGAATATAGTGATTCGACCTGAATTCTGACTTCAATAGCGAATCCATCACTATGAAACTCCAGCAACTACGCTATATATGGGAAGTGGCACAACAAGGCCTGAACGTAACTCAGGCAGCTCAAGCCCTTTTTACCTCTCAGCCAGGCATTAGCAAACAGATCCGCTTACTGGAAGATGAGCTGGGTGTGGAGATTTTTTCTCGTCGCGGTAAGCACCTGATAGAAATAACGCCAGCAGGCAAGGCCATTTTGGAAACCAGCTCGGAGATCATGCAGCAGGTTGAGAAAATCAAGTCGGTCGCGCTGGAATACAGTGATAAATCGAAAGGCAGTCTGTCTATTGCCACTACTCACACCCAGTGTCGGTATGTATTACCCCCTGTCATCAAGCAGTTTATCGAGCAATACCCGGATGTCTCATTGCATATGCATCAGGGCACGCCGATGCAAATCTCAGCCTCCGCCGCTAACGGAACCGCCGACTTTGCCATCGCCACCGAAGCCTTAGCCTTGTATAGCGATCTTATTATGCTGCCTTGCTATAGCTGGAATCGGGCGATACTGGTGCCTAAATGTCATCCACTTACTGAGGTATTTGAGCTAACTCTCGAAGAAATATCAAAATATCCATTAGTCACCTATACCTTTGGTTTTACCGGACGGTCTAAATTGGACGAAGCCTTCGGCGCCATTGGGTTATCCCCTAAAGTGGTATTTACCGCGTCAGACGCGGATGTTATCAAGACCTATGTGCGGCTCGGGCTAGGCTTGGGGATCGTCGCCAGAATGGCCTATGATCCGGTGCAGGATAAGGATTTGGTAGCGTTGGATGCGAGCCACTTGTTTGAGGCCAGTATCACCAAGATTGGATTCCGGCGCGGCAGTTATCTGCGCAGCTATATGTATGATTTTATTGAGATGTTTGCACCCCACCTAAGCCGGGACCTGGTTCAGGAGAGCATTTCCCTAGCCTCCAGAGCCGAGGTCGACGGGTTATTTGCTGGGCTTGATTTGCCTAGCCTATAAGTTCCTGTAGCTGTAGTCCCTATAGCTGTAGTCCCTATAGCAGTTTACAGGCAGTAAAGTGGCTACTCAGGGCTTTTATCTTGCAGATTAGCGATATGCAGCCCGCATTCCTTCTGGGTGCTTTCCTCCCACCACCAGCGGCCCTCACGCTCATGCTGATTGGGTCTGACCGCTCTGCTACAAGGCTCGCAGCCAATGCTGATATAGCCTCGCTCATGCAGTGGATTGAAGGGCACGTCAAACATTCGGATGTAGTTCCAAACGTCTGCAGAAGACCAGTTCGCCAGAGGATTAACCTTGATTAGCTGATGAGAGTCGGTTGAGAAGGTCTTGTCGATCTGGATAACAGGGACGTCGGCACGGGTCGGGCTTTGATCCCGGCGCTGACCGGTAATCCAGGCATCCAGTCCTGCCAGTTTCTGTTTAAGCGGCTCTACTTTGCGAATACCGCAGCATTCCTCATGGCCGTCAGTATAGAAGCTGTATAAGCCTTTGTTGCTGATCAGTTTTTTCAAGCTTTCGGGGTTTGGGTGTAGGGTTTCCAGGGTCAGGGAATAGTGATCCCGTACTTGCTCCATGAATTGGTAGGTTTCTGCATGCAGTCGTCCCGTATCGAGAGTAAATACCGGTGGGCTTGGCTGCAGTTTGCTGGCCATCTCGATCAACACCACGTCTTCGGCGCCACTGAATGAGAGGGCAAAATTGGGGATCTCCTTGATCACGGCGGCCATGATATCTTTCGGCTGGCTGTCCAGCAGACTGGCATTAAGTTGCAGAATTTCCTGAGCTGTCATCATGGCGGATTTAGGCTGTTCTCATTAGGCGGTTTAGAGCTTCTGATCAGGAGCAGATCAGGCCGAACACATTCTCGGTCATTTGGCGTCTCTGGTAAAGTCATGCCATGGCCCATTTAAAGCACGGCTGTCGGTAGAGGGAGCGGTGATGTTTCACGTGAAAACTTCAATAAAAATAACTAGTTAGACTAGTCTAAAATAGAGAGCATACAAAATACAGGTATTACATGCCCGTTAATGTCCATATGTAGTGGGAAGCGTATTTTGGTGCTTGCCGATACTGTTCTGACTCCGCTATTTCTGCTAAATTGACGCTCCTTCTAAAGTGCTTTAAGGCTCATGGTTTTGAGTTTTGGCCTTGGACCCGTGAAACTGGAGAAGTAGAGACCCATGGAAATAGCTTGCCTGGATTTGGAAGGGGTGCTTGTCCCTGAAATATGGATTGGATTTGCAGAACGCACCGGCATCGAAGAGTTACGCGCTACCACGCGAGATATCCCTGACTATGACGTACTCATGCGGCAACGACTCAGATTACTGGAACAGCATAATTTGGGACTGCCGGATATTCAGCAGGTCATCGCTGGAATGGAGCCGCTTCCAGGAGCCAAAGATTTCATAGAATGGTTGAAAAATCACTTTCAAGTAATTATTTTATCAGATACTTTTTATGAATTTTCTCAACCACTGATGCGCCAGCTAGGATTTCCGACACTGTTCTGCCATCGTCTCGTTGCGGATGCAGACGGGAAAATTATCGACTACAAATTAAGGCAGAAGGACCCAAAACGGCAGTCGGTAAAGGCACTGCATGCGTTAAATTTTCGGGTGATTGCCGCCGGCGATTCCTACAATGACACCAGCATGTTGGAAGAGGCTGATGCCGGCATTCTGTTCAAGGCACCGGCCAATGTCATCGAGGAGTTTCCTCAATATCCTGCGGTACACAGTTATGACGAATTAAGAGAGGAATTCTGTAAGGCCAGTGAGCGGGATATTGATTAGTAGGGAGCGCTTGTTGAGTGAGGGGATGCCAGCCTGTCGGCGGCTCCCCGACATGTCTATTCTTTCTCCTGCTCCTGCTCCTGTTCCCGCTCCTGCTCCTGTAATACGCTGATTATATTGCTTATTTTATGAAAGCATTCCTCGTATTCCGCATCACAATCCGAATCTGAGACGATACCTCCGCCGGCCCAGCAGAACAGCTGATCCTGCTGCCACAGGAGCGTGCGGATAGTGATGTTACTGTCCATATTGCCGTTTGCACTCAGGTAGAAGACCGTCCCGCAGTAGGCTCTACGCGCCTTCGCCTCCAACTGCTCAATAATGGTCATGGCGCGTAACTTGGGCGCGCCGGTTACAGAGCCTCCAGGGAAACAGCTGGATAGAAGGTCCAGCGCATCCCGATCGTCAGCCAACTCTCCGCTTACCGAACTGACCATATGATGTACGTTGCTAAAACTTTGCAAGTCAAATAACGCCGTCGCTTTGATGCTGCCAGTTTTGCAGACGCGGCCCAGGTCATTCCTGAGTAAGTCCACAATCATCAGATTCTCGGCACGGTCCTTCTCGCTTGCGCAGAGCTCGGCGGCGAGGCGTTCATCTGCCTCGATACTGTCGCCTCGGGGCCGGGTTCCCTTGATAGGTTGGGTGAGCACTGCTGTTCCAGTTAACTTCAGAAAGCGTTCTGGAGACAGGCTCAACAGGGCGCCGTTGCCCCAATTTATATAAGCCGAGAAGGGCGCACGCGTGGACTCGCGCAATAATAGATACGCCGCCAGCGGACTGCCCGAGCAATCGGCGCGAAACTGCTGCGTCAGATTAACCTGATAACAATCACCCGCGGCGATGAACTCGGCTATTTGTTTGAAGGCCTGGTTATAGTCTGCACGGGAGAGTTCCTTGGTGAAGGGTGATCGCAGTGAAAAATTCGCTGGCGCTAAAGCGGCCTGGAAATCCTCGTCAGCGCTCAGCCAATTCTGCATCCGTGTTTTTTCAGCCGTGGGACACTGAGGATGAAAAACTAAATGGCTCGACTGCTTTAAGTGATCGACAATCACTGCCCAGAGATACACCCCGACAAAAGCGTCTCTGATCTCGATGGCATTTTTCCCATGCAGGGAAGGATAGCCAAGGTAGCCGAGTATTCCGCCCTGAAAAGGCAGCTCGGTTTCCCATTCGATCTGAGGGTCAGGCTCTGGAAGGTATTTTTGCTTTAACAATCGGATCCCATTAAAGAAATCGATGCCACTAATCTCTATTTCTGGATCGGAAACGCGAAGGCGGCCAGACTCTATTTTGATATGGGCGATCGGATTGGCCGACAGGATGTCGAAGCGCCCACAATTGCTTTGGTCATGACTGCTATCCAGAAACACCGGCATTTCCAGCGTGCTGAGACGAAGCATCAACTGCGCGCTATCAGGGTTATAGCGTAAGCGAGAGCTCAATTGAGATTTTGCATGCACAGCGGAGGGAGGGTTAGATTTTGAGGACATGTAAGGCTATGGAATCAGCAGGCTACCCTGGTTAATCAATTGCCGTAGCAGTTCGTCTATTCCTGTGACCTTCAACAAATGCTTAATCGCTTCTGGATTAAAGTCGCTTAGCTCGCAAACAGAAGTTATCGCCTCGAGGCTCTGGGGCTCGAATCTGACCATGGCGCCATCGACAAACAGTAGCACGCAGGACTCAGTTTTGGATTCGATAAAAGCAAAACGCGAACAAGGATTTTTACTTAGCACCAGCCCCTGTTCGCCAAGCTTCACGAGTTCCTGATGATCGACTATCGCGAGCTCCGGCGGCTGAATCAACTCAGGATATTTTGGCTGTGTTACATAGCAGCCAAACCAATGATTGAACTTGGTTCTGTCTGAAAATTTATCCAACAGTGTCTGAAAGCTGACGTCCAGTTGCGACGGGTCAATTTCGCCGGCTCTCTTCGGCAGTTGCGGCGGTTTGTCTTCATAGCGTGACGCGGGGTCTTGCTCGCGAATTAAGAAATCACTGAAGCCTTCCATCATCTCGGCCACCGAGGGGGCGCGAAAACCAATCGAGTAACAGAGGCTGTCGCTTATCGCTGTACCCCAGTGGGCAAAGCGAGGGGGAATATACAGTACATCACCGGGATTCAGCAGGTATTCGTTGACGGCTTCGAAATTTTGCAATATCCCTAGTTCGGAATTTTCCCGCAGAGCAGAGTCTGCGGCACAGCGATTACCCACCTGCCAACGACGCTGTCCTTGACCCTGCAGAAGGAACACGTCGTAGTAATCAAAATGCGGACCGACACCGCCCCCCGGAGTGGCGTAGGAGATCATAAGATCTTCTACCCGCCAGCTGGGGATAAAGTCGAACAGGTTTTTAATCTCAGCGACTTCATCAAACCATTGGTCCACCGCCTGAACCAGCACGGTCCAATTTGATCCGGGCAAACTGGTAAAATCGCTTTCGACAAATGGACCATGCCTGAGTTGCCAATTACCGGTTTCAAACTCATTGACCAGCCGACTCTCAAGCAACTCTTCACAGGCGAGACCCGCTAACTCTTCCGCCGGAATCGGATCTTCGAATTCACTAATCAGTCCGCGTAAAACCACCGGTTGCTGTTGCCAGTATTGTTTTAGAAAATCTTCAGCCTTAAACGACTGATTGAGTCGAAGTTTGCTCAAATATTTTTCGCCTGTTGTATTGCATTGCCCAAATATTGACGTGGTGTCATTTCCATTAGCAATTGTTTTGCCTGATCAGGAATACCTAACTCTTTAACAAATTGCTGAATGGCGGCCTGATCAATTTGTTTTCCTCGGGTAAGCTCTTTCAGCTTTTCGTAGGGCTGTTCAATTCTGTAGCGCCGCATAACCGTTTGTATAGGTTCGGCCAAGATCTCCCAGCAATTATCGATATCGCGATCAATCGCTGTAGCATTTAACTGCAGTTTGTTCAGGCCTTTCATGGTGGCGCGAAAAGCTATCAAGCTATGCGCCATACCGGTTCCCAAATTACGTAGCACGGTCGAATCGGTCAGATCTCGTTGCCATCTGGATATTGGCAGCTTCTCTGCCAGGTGCGCCATAATGGCATTTGCAATACCAAGATTACCTTCTGAATTTTCAAAATCAATTGGGTTCACTTTGTGCGGCATGGTAGAGGAACCAACTTCACCGGCTACGGTACGTTGCTTAAAATATCCCAGAGAAATATAAGACCAGATATCTCTATCGAAATCGATAAGCACCGTGTTAAACCTGCATAGAGCGGCGAACAATTCGGCAATATAGTCATGGGGTTCGATCTGGGTGGTGTAAGGGTTCCAGCTCAATCCTAGTTGCTGCACAAATTCCCGGGAGAAATTCGCCCAATCGACATCTGGATAGGCTGCATAATGCGCATTGTAATTGCCTACGGCGCCATTGATTTTTCCGAGGATTTCATTTTCTGATATTTGTGCTACTTGGCGCCTAAGTCTATGTACAACATTTGCAAATTCTTTGCCGACAGTTGAAGGAGAGGCTGGTTGCCCGTGTGTTCGGCATAATAATGGCTGTTCTGCATACTCGTTGGCCAATGCAGACATTTTGTCGATCAAGCCTTGCATCTCTTTAATTATAACTTTGTCACGTCCGTCTCTCAGCATTAATGCGTAGGAGAGGTTATTAATATCTTCCGATGTACAGGCAAAATGCACAAATTCGATCTGCGCCGTAAGCTCTGAACTGCCAGCCAACTTTTCTTTTATGAAATACTCAACGGCTTTCACGTCATGGTTGGTTGTCGCTTCAATTTCTTTTATGCGTTCCGCATCCTGCAGCGAGAACTTCTCTACCAAATCATCCAGAAATTCAAGCCCCTCTGGACTGATCTGCTCAAGCTCCGGGATACCTTCATGAGCCGCTAGTTTTTGCAGCCATTTAATTTCTACCAGAACCCGGTATTGCATAAGTGCATATTCACTGAAGTAAGGGGCCAGGTCTTTGCATTTGCTGTGATACCTGCCGTCCAATGGCGAAATTGCAAGCAGAGGACTCTTTAGATCATTTCCCATCATTAATTCCTAAACAGAAACAATAAGTTTTCGACGAATATTGCCCGCCGTTTCTTCAATGCGTTTTCGATAAATTACCAGACGCCAGCGACGTCCTCCTAACTGATACCATAAAACGGCTGACCTGATTCCGGCGAGCAAAAGGGCGCGAATACGATTTGCAACATGCTCATTCTTGAGATGTTCCATTTTCCCCTGCACCTGGATGCGGTAGGGCAAGGCGCTAATTGTATCCTGATATAGCTCCGCTAGCTGCTCGAATGTTAGTTGTTGTAGCATTTGTGCATCTTGCGCTGCCTGTACTTCAGCCTCGCCTACTACGCCATCTGTTGAAAGCACCTGCAGTGGTTCGATGTGCTCCAGACTTTGCCTGATTTTTGTTTGCATGGATTGATTGGAATTCAGTTTGTTCCTTAGCAGCAGCATGCCAAGGGTATAGCGCACCAGATCGGCATTTTCTCGTAGCCGATTATTGCCCAGGATATCTTGCAGTGTGCGTAAACCGAGGTTCAGGTAGCGCGGATTAGGATAAATATCTTTGCTCGACGCAGGATTCAAAACCAGCAGCGGATTGATGCAGGCAATCTGTTCGCCCTGGGGAGCGTCACCCTGCAGAGCGAGTTTATTCACCAGTGCTGCACATTGCGCTACGGCGGCCAGTGCGAGAGTCTGGTATTCCCAACGGCTAAAGTCATCGGCAGTAGTGTTCAATAATCGCTCCTCCCAAGCAGCGCTCTCCTTCGTAGAACACAATATATTGCCCGGGGGTAACCGCTCTTTGCGGGTGCTCAAATTTCACCCGAATCATCTTGTCCTCGGCAATCGTTACCGTGCACTCTTGATCGGCCTGACGATACCTGATTTTAGCTGTGCAATGCAGCGGCAGTTCAGGTGCAATAGAATTTATCCACGCCGGTGCAGCGGCGATCAGTTCGCTGCAGAATAAATCGTCATGCTCGGCTCCTTGAGCGACCAGCAATACGTTGCGCTTCAGGTCCTTATCAACGACATACCAGGCCGCCTGCGCGCGATTCTGCATGCCCCCGATGCCCAGACCCTGTCTTTGACCGTAGGTGTAATACATTAATCCCGCATGCTTGCCGATTTGTTCACCTTCTGTTGTCTCGATGATTCCCGGCTTGGCCGGAATATATTGCGCGAGGAAATCTTTGAACTTACGCTCGCCGATGAAGCAAATGCCGGTGCTGTCTTTCTTGTCAGAAGTACTAAGTCCAAGCCGTGTCGCAATAGCCCGCACCTCGGTTTTTGCTAATTCACCCACCGGGAATAGACTTTGACGAAGGCAGGTCTCGTTGACTTCACACAAGAAGTAGCTCTGATCCTTGTTGCTGTCATGCCCCTTGAGAAGGTATGTGCCGGTCTCTGATTCCTGCTTGCGGACATAGTGTCCGGTGGCAATATAGTCGGCACCCAGTTCGGTGGCATACTCCAGAAACGCTTTGAATTTTATCTCCCGGTTGCACAACACATCGGGATTGGGCGTGCGTCCAGCTTCATACTCGTTGAGGAAGTGGGCAAATACATTATCCCAATATTCGGCAGAAAAATTTGCAGTATGTAGCTTAATACCCAGGGTATCGCAGACCGCTTGTGCGTCTTGCAGGTCTTCTTTCGCAGTGCAGTATTCGGTGCCGTCATCTTCTTCCCAATTTTTCATGAACAGCCCTTCGACCTCGAATCCGCGTTGCTGCAGCAGATGCGCAGCAACGGATGAATCGACACCCCCCGACATGCCGACAATCACCTTGCAGGCATCGGCTTGGGGACGGACTTGGCTTTCAACAACTGTCATTATTGTGCTTCCTGGAAACCTGGACTACGCAATTAAACTCAGAAATCTGGATCGGAAAGCAAACTTAGTGGGAAACGCTGGCCACGTAAATAATCGGCAATGACTTTTAACACCAACGGGCTACGCATTTCTGCGCTATGGGCTTGCAGTTCACCCAAGCTTAGCCACTGCGCCTCAATGATATCAGCATCCAACTCGCTGTTGCTGATTTGTTGTATCGCATCCGCAATAAAGCAATGTCGCACATAGCTGATGCCATTCTCCGGCGAGGTGTATTGATAGATCCCCAGCAAGTCGCTTATCTCGACTCGCCAGGCCGTTTCTTCCAGTGTTTCTCTCTTGGCGGCGGCTATCAGGCTCTCGTTTTCCTCCAGATGGCCGGCTGGCTGATTATAAACGATCAAGCCGTTGGATTTCTCTTTCACCATCAAGAATCGCCCATCGCGCTCGATGACGGTTGCTACTGTTATATGTGGAAGCGGCGGCATTTCTATTTAATTCCGTGTTTGTAGGCTAATGGTAGCTTCTAATTCCCTGTGCGATCAATGTACTACGCTAGCAAACTGAATTATTACTCCAGCTTTAAGCTTTAGCTCACGGCCGGAAACGTGGATAATGCGGCATTAATCACAGGTTTTGAAATTATGAGCAAACTGACCCATCTAGACAGTAAAGGCAATGCAAAAATGGTTGATGTCGGTGACAAGCAATCGACTCAGCGTATTGCGCTGGCCAGCGGCAGGGTGCGCATGGCGGCTGAGACTCTTGCGCTCATTGCCGCCGGGGGTCACAAAAAAGGGGATGTACTGGCCATCGCTCGAATAGCCGGGATTCAAGCGGCAAAGAGCTGCTCACAACTGATTCCCCTCTGTCATCCCTTGATGTTGAGCTCTGTCGATGTGGATTTGGAATTGGACAGCGACAACAGTCAGGTTATTATCACTTCAAGATGTAAGGTCAACGGCCCAACAGGCGTCGAGATGGAAGCCTTAACGGCAGTTTCAGTCGCGGCGCTAACCATTTACGACATGTGCAAGGCGGTTGATAAAGACATGGTCATAGAAGGCATAAGTCTGCAAGAAAAGCAGGGTGGGAAAAGTGGCCACTATAAACGATCAATGGCGGTTTAATCGGCATGTTAAACATTCAGTATTTTGCCAGCATAAGAGAGGCGCTCAACAGGAGCGAGGAGCAACTGGAATTGCCAGCTTCGGTTGCTACCGTCGATCAACTCATAGCACATTTGTTGCAGCTCAATCCTCACTTTAAGGCCGTTTTCAACGGCAAAGACAAAATCCTTGTCGCCGTAAATCAGACCGTTGCAGATAAAAATTGCCTTTTATCTGCTAATGATGAAGTGGCATTTTTCCCTCCCATGACCGGTGGTTAACAGCGCGTGATTAGCATTCAAACAGCAGATTTTAGTCTCGACGAGGAATATAAAAAGCTGAGAGAGCGGGCTGGCGATGCTGGCGCTATCGTTACTTTTACCGGCCTGGTGCGGGAGATATATGATTCAGGTAGCGAGGCGACTGGGCAGTTGAAGGAAAACAGGGAAGGAAAAATAAGCACCTTGTATTTGGAGCACTACCCGGGGATGACGGAAAAAAGTCTGCAACAAATTAGCGATCAAGCAGCGCGCACATGGCCGCTATTGGCCACTCGCATCATTCACCGTGTCGGCCAGTTGTCAGCCAAGGATCAGATTGTATTCGTCGGTACGGCTAGCGCTCACCGACAAGATGCCTTTGAATCGGCGCAGTTTATGATGGACTATTTGAAAAGCAATGCGCCGTTTTGGAAAAAACAGAGTTCTGAATCTGGCAGCGTCTGGATTGAGAGCAAGCAATCGGATACCGATGCCCTCGATCGCTGGCAGGATTAGCCACCGGCCAGACACTTGGAATTGCAGTTAGATGCGGAATTGCAAGCAGAGTGGCAACTTCGATTTCAACTTTCAATTTCAACTTTCAATTTCAACTTTCGATTTCAACTACCGACTTTAACTTCCGATTTTAACCTCCAATTTTAACTACAGCGAAACCAGGGCGCATTCGCCGGGCTGTAAATCTCTCAGCTCCCAATCGGCGATTCGGGTTCTTATCAGACGCAGCGTAGGGTATCCAAGCGCCGCCGTCATCCGTCGTACTTGTCTGTTACGACCCTCGGATATTGTCAGTTCAATCCAGCTGGTGGGAATATGTTGGCGCGCGCGAATGGGTGGATCTCGCAACCACAGGTCGGGATCTTCAATAATTTTGGCTTCAGCAGGTTTGCTTAAGCCATCTTTCAACTGTATGCCATGGCGGAGTTGCTCGATGGCGGGTTCATCGATCGCGCCCTCTACCTGCACCAGATAGGTTTTGGACTTGCCGAATTTCGGATTGGACAGGGTCTGTTGTAACTTCCCGTCATCGGTCAGTAATAACAAGCCTTCCGAATCCTTGTCTAGCCTCCCGGCGGCGTAAAAGCCTTTGTGCTGAATAAATTCCGCGAGGGTTTTTTGCTCAGGCTGAGCCGTAAACTGAGACAGCACACCGAAAGGTTTGTTGAACAATAAGACTTGCGGCATGGGGTCTACTACCGATTAAAGCGGGAGGCGAGAGCAATTCTCACGGAAATTATTGCCCGCGAGCACACTTCGCTAATAGCCAATGATCAGCGAAACAGTCCTGACTAACTATTAGTGCTAGGCTATTTTGGACTGGGGTTCGGATTCCAGCTCAGCTTCCGGACTGGCCGGTTCCGAGTTTTGCTCCTCGTCTATTGGTGCGGTGGCGACCGCAGAAGCGTCTGAGGCTGCCTGGATATTGGCTGCATGCAAGCCTTTAGGGCCCTCGATTGTATCGAAGGAGACCATCTGGCCAGCCTTTAAGGTTTTATACCCTTCCATTCCGATAGCAGAATAGTGTGCGAATAAATCATCGCCGCCGTCATCAGGTAATATAAAACCGAAACCTTTTGCATTATTAAACCATTTAACTTGCCCGGTACTCATGAGGGAACTCCGTACTTCTTATTATTTTTTGTTGTTTTTCAATCAAGTATTGTTACTACCTCAAATTCTATACACCATCGAAACTGCAAAGTCAAAACCATCCTGCCGATAGCGGCTGCATTCAGGTTTGTAACTGGACTTGAAATTCGGGGAATGAGCCCTAATAAACGCTATAATATCGCGAAATCTTTAATCCGCCGTGTCGCTTGATGGGGCAGAAAAGTCTTTTACTGAGGCGGAATCTGACGCAAAATATCCGTGTAGTCCAATAATCAAAATTCGTGAATAAGCTACTATGAGTAAGATTTACCAACAAATACCGACCCTGAGTATGACAAAAGGGCCACTGATTCCGCGGAATTCGGGCGATGACGAGCGAATTGATCAAGACTCCGGTGTTGCGGCGATAACGGACAAACCCAAGTTACAACAGCCGCCGCTGTACAAAGTGGTTTTGATAAACGACGACTATACCCCAATGGACTTTGTGGTTGATGTGTTACGCTCATTCTTCAACCTGAATATAGAGAAAGCGACTCAGGTAATGCTGAAGGTGCACACGGAAGGAAAGGGAGTTTGCGGCGTCTTTAGCAAAGATGGAGCTGAAACCAAAGCCGCGCAGGTAAACGATTATTCTCGGGAATGTGAACAACCTCTGCTATGTTCTATAGAAGTGGACCGGTAAATAGAAAGGTGGACCGGTAAATAGATAGGTGGACAGGTAAATAGATAGGTGGACAGGTAAATAGAAAGGTGGACAGGTACAGAGAGTCAAATAGATCGATAACCCAGTGTGAATCCGATCAGCCGTTTTGATCAAGCAATAGGTCACTTATGTTAAGCAAGGATCTCGAAGAAACACTCAGCGATGCATTCAAAGGTGCGCGCAATAAGCGTCATGAATTCATGACGGTAGAACATTTACTGTTGGCACTTCTGGATAACGAAGTTGCCTATAGCGTGCTGACGGCTTGCGATTGCGATTTACCTCGCCTGCGCGCTGAATTGCTGGATTTTGTTAATGCCACCACCCCGTTAATTCCCGACTCAGAAACAAGCCGTGAAACGCAGCCGACGCTGGGATTTCAACGGGTTTTGCAACGCGCCGTATTCCATGTGCAATCATCAGGCAAGAGAGAAGTAACCGGCGCAAATGTCCTGGTCGCTATTTTCAGTGAACAGGAAAGCCAGGCGGTGTACTTCCTGCAGCAGCAGAATATTGCTCGCATAGACGTGGTTAATTTCATTACCCATGGCATCTCGAAAATTCCAGGTCGTGACGAGAGTGGTGATGCTGCGCCCGAGCAACGAGAAGAGGAGAGTGCCCAGGACACGTCGAATAATCCGCTGGACAGCTTTGCCACCAATTTAAATATCGAAGCAGAGCAGGGCAGAATTGACCCGCTTATTGGTCGTGAGGAAGAAGTAACGCGCGTCATACAGGTACTCTCGCGGCGCAGTAAAAACAACCCGCTTTTAGTAGGTGAATCGGGCGTAGGTAAGACCGCAGTCGCCGAGGGTCTGGCAAAGTTAATCGTAGAAGGTGACGTGCCTGAAATTCTCGCCGGAAGCGTTATCTATTCGCTTGATTTAGGGGCCTTATTAGCCGGTACCAAGTACCGCGGCGATTTTGAGAAGCGTTTCAAGGCATTGCTCTCTGAACTAATGAAAAACCCGAATGCGGTGCTCTTTATTGATGAGATTCATACCATTATTGGCGCGGGTGCTGCTTCAGGGGGCGTAATGGACGCTTCCAATTTGCTTAAGCCAGTATTGACCTCCGGTAAAATGCGCTGCATAGGATCGACGACATATCAGGAATATCGCGGCATTTTTGAGAAAGATCGCGCACTTTCACGTCGTTTCCAGAAAATCGATGTGGATGAACCCGATGTTGATACCACCTATAAGATATTAAAAGGCCTAAAATCACGGTTTGAAGCACATCACAACCTGCGTTATAGCGATAAGTCGCTCAAAGCCGCCTCTGAGCTGGCTGGCCGCTATATCAATGACCGCTACATGCCCGATAAGGCCATCGACGTAATTGACGAAGCGGGCGCCTATCAGCGCCTGCAGCCGGTCGGCAAGCGCAAGAAACTGATCCAGGTTACCGATATGGAGAAAGTTGTCGCGGCGATTGCCAGGATACCTCCCAAGCACGTATCCAGTTCCGATATAGAATCCCTTAAGAGCCTGGATTCAAATCTGAAGATGGTGGTGTTTGGGCAGGATCAGGCGATCGATTCTCTGGCTACCGCGATAAAACTATCCCGAGCCGGGCTGAATGATGACGAAAAGCCTATCGGTTCATTCCTGTTCTCCGGGCCTACAGGTGTTGGTAAGACTGAAGTCAGCCGCCAACTTGCCAAGATTTTGGGAATTGAACTGCTTCGCTTCGATATGTCCGAGTATATGGAAAGGCATACCGTGTCTCGCCTGATTGGTGCCCCTCCAGGTTACGTGGGTTTCGATCAGGGCGGCTTGTTGACGGAAGCGGTAAGTAAAAATCCCCATTGTGTATTGCTACTCGACGAAATCGAAAAAGCACATCCAGATGTGTTCAACCTGTTATTACAAGTTATGGATCACGGCAGCTTAACTGATAATAACGGCCGTCGGGCTGACTTTCGAAACGTTATTCTGATCATGACAACTAATGCCGGTGCCCAGGAGATGGCTCGCGCTTCAATAGGCTTTACCGAGCAGGACCATACCGCCGATGGCATGGGAATCATCAAAAAGGCATTTACGCCTGAATTTAGAAACCGTCTCGATGCGATCATTCAATTTGGTGCGCTCACGATTGAAACTATACGCACTGTGGTTGATAAATTTCTGGTAGATCTGCAGGTTCAGTTAGATGACAAGAAGGTGCAATTACAGCTTGATGATAGTGCTGTGGATTGGTTCGTAAAACACGGATACAGTGAATCTATGGGCGCTAGACCCATGGCACGGCTAATACAGGAAAAGCTGAAGAAGGCGCTTGCGGAAGATATCTTATTCGGAGAATTGGCGAATAATGGGGGTGAAGTGCAGGTTTCTTGCGAAAACGATGATATTAAGCTGCAAGTTAAAGGCAGAAAACGGCAAGAGAAAAAGGAGTTAATCCCCGCCAAGAGTTAATTGTCGACGTTGCCGCCTCGGCACAGAGCAATAGGGACAGGCAGGGGAGAAACCAAGGCTAATTATCTGGCGCGATAGGTGATTCGGCCTTTGCTCAAATCATAGGGAGTGAGTTCAACTCGCACCTGGTCGCCAGTAAGAATACGGATGTAATTCTTTCGCATCTTGCCTGAGATATGCGCTGTAACAATATGTCCATTCTCAAGTTTAACTCTGAACATAGTATTGGGAAGAGTGTCGACTACCTCACCCTCCATTTCAATTTGATCTTCTTTTGCCATCGGCAATCCTCAATATATAACACTAATGTGCTGATCGGCTTAATGGGCTATTTTAGCGACCAATAGCCCACAGCGGCGGCATTGTGCCGGATTTTCTCAAGATAAGCAAAGCAGTAAATTGGCGACAGCCACTACTTAACAAGCAGCCACTTGCCGTCTACAAGCATCTCTATCGGCCGGAAAGTGCTCTTGTATTGCATTTTGGCGCAATCCTTGATCCAGTAACCGAGAAACAAATACTGAAGTTGTAGTTGTTTGAGTTTGTCTATCTGCCAGAGAATTACGTAATTCCCCAGTGATCTTTTGGGCAGATCGGGGTCGAAGAATGTATATACCGCCGACAAGCCTTGCTCCAGCACATCGGTAACGCTAACCGCCACCAGCTTGCCTTCCAGATAGAATTTATAAAACCGGGTAGAGGCTACGTTTGTGCGGATAAAGGCATCGTATTGTTCTATGGTTGCCGGATACATATCGCCGTCGCGATGTCGGGTATTAATGTAACGCCTATACAAGGCGAAGACCTCGTTATCCTCGAGTTGGCTTGTCTCCTGGACCTCTAAATCCTGATTGCGATTCCAGATCCTTTTGTAGCGGCCCGCTATATGAAAATGCTTGACCGACAAGCGGCAGGCAATACAGGCTTTACAATCATCGCAGTCCGGTCGATACAGGTGCGCGCCACTTCGACGATAGCCAAAGTTGCTTAGCTTGCTATTAAGTGATTTATCAATAGTCAGTTCGGGGTCGACAAAAACTGTCGCGGCCTGCTGTTGGTCAATATAGCTGCAAGCGTGAGGGGCAGTACGAAATAGCCTGATCGAGTCGTTTATTTTTGATTTAGAATTCATCTCGGTGCTCAACTAATCCTTTATCTGGCTCTCTACTTCGAACTGCCAGCGACCAATTGTTCCGGGTTCAGCCGTCAGCTCCAGCAACTTTTTCCTGAATTGCTCCCGGCTTATCTCCTTTGCCCCTAATGAAAGCAAATGTTCACTACTGACCTGACAATCAATTAGTTTATATTTCCATTGTTGTAATTGTTTTACAAGGCTTACCAGCGCCAATTTGGAGGTATTGGCCTCCCGGCTGAACATGGACTCACCAAAGAAAACTTCGCCGAGAGCTACTCCGTATAAGCCTCCCACCAATTCCTGTTGCGACCAAACCTCAACCGAGTGGGCGAAGCCTGCGGCGTGTAACGCACAATAGGCGGCTTGCATTTCATCGGTGATCCAGGTTCCCGTAGTGTCTCTTCTTGCCTCGGCGCAGCCTTGGATAACCGCCGCAAAATCCTGGTCCATAGACAGGGTATAGTGATTTCGTCGCAGCAACTTGTGCAGGCTTTTTGAAATCTTCAAGTCTTCCGGGCGTAGCACCATCCTCGGGTTCGGTGACCACCAAAGAATCGGTTGACCGACCTCATACCAGGGAAAAATGCCATTTTTATAAGCCTGCAGCAGACGCTGGACCTTCAGATCACCGCCGGCCGCAAGCAGCCCATCCGGCTCAGACAATGCCTGGTCTATCGAGGGGAATTCGAAATCGTCTAAATTAAGCCATGGAATAGGCATGTTTGAGTCTTCGAGTCGCGCGGCGGTTAGGCAATCCTTGTAAGCATCATGAATCGAGAAATTTCTCGGCGTCCAACGCCGCCATACAACCAAAGCCTGCGCTGGTGACGGCCTGGCGGTATATCTGATCAGCGATATCTCCTGCCGCATAGATACCGGGAACACTGGTTTGGGTAGCATTGCCGCTAATGCCGGTATTTACCACTACATAACCATTCTTCATTTCCAATTGATCCTGGAAAATTTCTGAATTTGGAAGATGACCAATAGCGATGAAAACGCCATCCACATCCAGCTTGGTGATTTCAGCGGAATCAACTTGTTTGATATTTATCCCGGTTACACCCATAGCATCCCCCAATACTTCGTCCAGAGTGTGGTTCCAGGAGATTGATATCTTTCCTTCCTCAACCCTTTCCATCAACTTCTGCTGTAATATTTTCTCTGCCCGCAAGGAATCCCGTCGATGCACCAGAGTTACATGAGAACAGATATTTGCCAGATACAGCGCTTCTTCCACCGCTGTATTACCGCCACCAATAACAGCGACCGGCTTATTTCGATAAAAGAAGCCATCACAAGTAGCGCAAGCGCTGACGCCTTTGCCCATGAAGGCCTGTTCCGAAGCCAGCCCCAGATATTGTGCCGACGCTCCGGTGGCGATGATTAATGCATCACAGGTGTAGGTGGCACCATCGCCCTGCAGCGTGAAGGGCCGATCTTTGAAATCGACCTTGTTAATATGATCGAACACAATTTTGCTGTCGAATTTCTCCGCGTGTTTCAGCATTCTGTCCATTAACTCGGGCCCCTGTAAGCCTTCAACATCTCCAGGCCAGTTATCGACATCGGTGGTGGTGGTGAGTTGACCGCCTTGCTGCATGCCGGTAATGACCAGCGGCTCAAGGTTCGCGCGTGCCGCATAAACCGCCGCGGTATAGCCGGCGGGTCCTGAACCCAAAATTATTAGCCGATGATGCTGTGTGTCTGTCATAAAACTACTTCCTATTCCTGCATGAGATGTGAGGGCTCACAGAGCTGAATTCAGCGTTACAGTCCGTCGCTTGGAGCCAGCGCGGTGATCCCTGCATTCAATGTTGTGTCAATGTGCCTGACTTAAAGATATCCGCCGTATATTCTACTCAATTTTAAGCCTCAAGAACCGTTAAACTGATCAGGGTCTTCCCACTTTCAGTGGTTTTCTCTGTCTGTCGAAAAATCGATCCCGGTGTTAACAAGAGTTTGACGGCTCCACAACACGGCAGGTGACTTAACAATAGCCCATGAATTGCGTCTAACTATTTTCGAAGCGATCCTTTAGACTACACGCAGGTATTTGAATAAATTGAAAAATATGGCGATGAACAAACCAGAACCCAATCCGGAAGTTGGCAATCTCATGCAGCGCTTGCTGCGCGAGGGGACGCTTATCGTGTATTCATTATTGGCGCTGTTTCTGCTGATAGCCCTGGCTACTTATTCACCCGCCGATCCTGGATTTACCACCACCGGCACAGGCGAGAAGGTTGGCAATGCCGTGGGTGTCTATGGCGCCTGGCTGGCGGATATCTTCTGGTACCTGCTTGGCTATCTTGCTTACGCGTTTCCTGTGTTGCTCATATACAAGGTTTACTCCTCTTTTCGAGAGGCAGAACTAGAGTCAGAGTATTCCTGGCCACTGTTCGCTCTCAAAACGGCCGGTTTCATCATGTTAGTGATTTCCGCTTGTGGTCTTGCGACGCTGCATTTCGAAATCACCGAGGAACTGCCATCGGCTGGAGGCGTGATTGGATCACTGGTGGCTGATCTGTGTACGCCTGCGTTGGCCACACTAGGCAGCACTCTGCTGTTGCTGGCTTTATTCCTGTTCGGCCTGACAATTACCGTCTCTATTTCCTGGTTAGCGTTGATCGACAAACTCGGGGAATTGAGCCTCAATTTCAGTGCGGCGGTGCTTTATAAAACGCGCAAATGGCTAGAGAAGAGGAAACAAGAACATGCAACCAGAGAGCGCCTGGAGAGTCGCAAGAAAGTTTTAGATATACATATAGAAAAAGAAAAGAAACGAATACCACCGACAATAAAAATGTCTGCCCCAAATCAGACCGCTAAAAGTAACCGGGTTGAGAAAGAGCGGCAGGGAACGTTGTTTGTGTCCTCCTCAGTCAAGGAACTCCCTGCTATTGGTTTGTTGGATGCCTGGCATGAAAGTAACGACACCGGATTTTCCAAAGAATCCCTGGAAGCCATGTCCAGGTTACTGGAATTGAAACTTAAGGACTTTGGTATCGAAATCGAAGTCACGGCGGTCAATCCAGGGCCTGTGATTACACGCTTTGAGGTACAGCCTGCGCCGGGGATCAAGGTCAGCCGTATTTCTAATCTGGCGAAAGACCTTGCTCGTTCATTGGCAGTAATTTCGGTTCGCGTGGTCGAGGTGATTCCCGGTAAGACCGTCATCGGCATAGAAATACCGAATGAGAAACGGGAAATTATTCAGTTGAGTCAGGTGCTGTCATCGCCGGAATTTGATCGAGCCAGCTCTGCGCTCAGCATGGCCCTGGGGCACGATATCGTCGGTAAACCGGTGATTGTTGATCTCGCCAAGATGCCGCACTTGTTAGTCGCAGGCACAACAGGTTCAGGTAAATCGGTCGGCATCAACGCGATGATTTTGAGCCTGCTGTATAAGTCCACACCTGAGCAAGTACGGATGATCATGATCGATCCGAAGATGCTCGAGCTGTCGGTTTATGATGGGATACCGCATCTGTTAACTCCTGTTATTACCGATATGAAAGACGCGGCCAATGGCTTGAGGTGGTGCGTCGCCGAGATGGAGCGACGCTACAAGCTGATGTCCGCTCTGGGCGTGCGCAACCTGACGGGCTTTAACAAACAAGTCAGGGACGCGAAAAAGATCGGCAAACCGATTCTCGATCCCCTCTGGAAAACCGATCCGATGTTGCTAGAGGAAGAGCAATCCGCGGCGGAACTGGAAGAATTGCCAACAGTTGTTGTTATCGTGGACGAACTGGCGGACATGATGATGGTAGTCGGCAAAAAAGTGGAAGAGCTTATTGCGCGGATTGCACAAAAAGCCCGCGCCGCTGGCATTCATTTAATTCTGGCAACACAGAGGCCCTCGGTTGACGTGCTCACCGGTTTAATCAAGGCGAATATACCGACACGCCTTTCGTTTATGGTGCAATCGAAAGTGGATTCCCGAACGATTCTGGGGGAGGGCGGTGCCGAGCAGCTATTGGGTCACGGCGATATGCTTTTCCTTCCTCCCGGGGGCGGGGTTCCGACGCGGGTACATGGCGCATTTGTCAGTGACGAAGAAGTTCACCGCGTAGTAGCCGATTGGAAGAAACGCGGTACACCGGTCTACATCGAGAGTATTACTCAAAGCTCCGACAATCTGGACATGATGTCGGGCTTTAACAATACTTCCATGGGGGGTGGAGAAGAAGAGGACGCACTGTATGATGAGGCGGTTCGCTTTGTCAGTGAAACGCGAAAAGCCTCTATCTCCGCTGTTCAGCGTAAGCTGCGCATCGGCTATAATAGAGCGGCTAGAATGATTGAAACAATGGAAGTTGCTGGGGTAGTATCGGAAATGAGTAGCAATGGGTCCCGGGAAGTTATCGCACCTCCACCGCCTCGCGATTAAAGCTCTTAAAAAACCAATGATAAAATTCAGTAACAAAGTGGCAGCGCTGGTTGCAATTATTATTGTATCAGCGAGCGTTCAGGCTGTAGCGGCGCAAGCGGCGGCCATTCAGCGCCTGGATGATTTGCTGCAAGGGATTAATACCCTGGCAGCGGATGTGGTTCAGCTTATCGTTGAATCGGACGGCGGCGTTCTGGAAGAAAGCGAAATTCAAATGTACATGAAAAAGCCCGATGGTTTTTATTGGGAAACACTGACCCCGTTCCCGGAACTGATTGTGACCGATGGCAAAAAACTCTGGAACTATCAGCCAGATCTCGAGCAGGTGGTTGTCGAAGATTGGGACAGCAGCCGCTCGGAACTCGCCGTACAATTACTGAACGGACAAACATCTAATTTGTCAGATGAATATACTATTGAGAATGTAACTGACCTGGATAGCGAGTATCAGGAATTCGAACTGACTCCGATTTCGACCGACAGCGTCTACCGCCTCATCACAATCAATTTTTTATTGTTGGATTTGGAATCGATTTATCTGAATAACAAAAATGGTCAGCAGACTGTCTGGCGATTTGAAAATGTTGAGCGAAATCAAGAAATAGCCGACAGCGTGTTTAAATTTGTAGCGCCGGATAATATTGAAATTATTGAGAATAGCTACACACAATAATTCAATTCCATTTAACATATACTGAAGAAAAAAGGTTTGGCATACTACTGTGTATTACTATCTAGCAATCGCGTTTGGGGGAGCGGCCGGTGCTGTCTCCCGGTATTGGCTTAGCACTACCGTTGAGCGATTCAATGGAACAACGTTCCCTCTCGGTACTTTTTTTGTCAATATCGTCGGATCTTTTTTAATCGGTGTTTTTTTTATCATACTCGCCGAAAAATTACACTTGGTAGACCAATGGCGCCCTATTATCATCATTGGTTTTCTTGGAGCCATGACTACTTTCTCTACTTTCTCACTGGACGCGTTGTTGTTATTTCAGCAAGGTCATTACAATTCCGCGCTATTCTACATTCTGGGCAGTGTTATCCTGAGTTTGCTCGCCGCTTTTTTCGGAATGCAAATCACCCGCATACTACTGTAAACAATTCATGCAGGAATACTAAATGTTAGACCCCAAAAAAATTCGCGGTGAAGCTGAAGAGCTCGCCAAACAGTTGGCGAAAAAGAAATTTAATCTCGATGTCTCTCGGCTGGCACAGCTTGAAAGTCAACGTAAGCAGTTGCAGCTCGAAACTGAGGCCTTGCAAAATGAAAGAAACTCACGCTCAAAATTAGTCGGAAAGGCCAAGGCGGCAGGCGAAGATGTAACAGAAATCTTGCAATCCATGGAAGGCATGAAAACGGATCTCGAGCATAAGAAAGAAATGCTAAGCAATCTACAGACAGAGCTTGGCGATTATCTAATGGGCGTGCCAAACATTCCTGACGAATCTGTGCCGGAGGGTAATGACGAGAGTGCCAATCAGCAAGTTACCGTTTGGGGAGAGCCAAAGAACTTTGACTTTGAAGTCAAAGATCACGTTGCGCTCGGCGAAGCCCTGGAGCAGGGGCTGGATTTTGAATCGGCGAGTAAAATCACCGGCTCGCGTTTTTCCGTTATGCTGGGTAGAACTGCACAATTACACAGAGCGCTGATTCAATTTATGCTCGATACTCATACCCGAGAGCACGGGTATACAGAGCTCAATGTTCCCTACATCGTTAACAGTGATTCCTTGCGCGGGACAGGGCAATTACCCAAGTTCGAAGAAGACCTGTTTAAACTAAGGGGTGAGCAGGAGTATTACCTGATTCCTACGGCCGAAGTTCCGGTGACCAATTTAGTGCGGGATAAAATTCTGGAGGCTGATGCATTGCCGCTGAAATTCACCAGTCATACACCTTGTTTTCGTTCCGAGGCAGGCAGCTATGGCAAGGATACGAAAGGCATGATTCGTCAGCACCAGTTTGAGAAAGTTGAACTGGTACAAATAGTCAAGCCGGAGCTGTCCAGCACCGCACTGGAAGAACTGACAGGCCATGCTGAAAAGATTTTACAATTACTGGAATTACCTTATCGCAAGGTAATTCTTTGTGGCGGCGATCTTGGTTTTGCTTCAGCCAAAACTTATGATTTGGAAGTTTGGCTGCCTTCGCAAAACTGTTATCGGGAAATATCTTCCTGCAGCTGTTTTACTGATTTTCAGGCGCGGCGAATGCAAACCCGATGGCGCAACCCGAACACTGGAAAGCCGGAGCTTGTGCATACCGTAAACGGCTCTGGCCTCGCGGTCGGTCGAACTCTGGTGGCTATTATGGAGAACGAGCAGGGCGCTGACGGCAGAATACGCATTCCGGATGTATTGATTTCGTATATGAATGGAATCGAGTATCTCAGCTGATGGACCTGCTACCAATATTCTTGAATATCAAGAATAGAAGATGTGTTGTAGTGGGTGGGGGAGATGTTGCCCTGCGTAAAGCAAGCCTACTGCTGCGTGCTGGTGCCAAGCTTGTTGTCGTTGCTGAGCGAGTATCAGCAGAGTTGCAATCCCTTTGCGATGCGCACCAGGCAGTAATTGAAAGCCGATCCTTCGAGCCGGAATTGTTACAGGACGCAGCGCTGGTCATCGCCGCCACAGATGATCCTGTGATCAATAAGAAAATCAGCCAACACGCGAAATTGCTCGGCATTCCTGTCAACGTGGTGGATCAACCAGAGCTGTGCTCGTTTATTATGCCCGCTATAGTCGATAGATCGCCGGTGTTGATAGCGATCTCCAGCGGTGGTACTTCCCCGGTTCTTACGCGCAAGTTAAAAGAACTTAACGAAATAATGATTCCCAACAGAATCGATAAGCTAGCGAAGCTTTTGGCCGCTTATCGAGAGCAGGTGAAAAGCCGCATCAGCACAATACCCCGTCGCATTCGATTCTGGGAAAAAGTGTTGGACAGTGCGATCCCCGAATTGGTGTATAGCGGCAATGAGGCGGCAGCTGTGTCCCTGCTTGAGCAACAGTTAAATAGCGCGGATGAAGTCACCCAGCGCGGGGAGGTGTATTTGGTTGGGGCAGGGCCAGGAGATCCGGATCTGCTTACACTGCGAGCACTGCGGCTAATGCATAAAGCCGATGTGGTTTTGTATGACCGTCTGGTATCGCCTGAGATAATGCTGAAATTGCGCCCCGACGCGCACAAAATTCATGTAGGTAAGGAGAAAGCTAATCACAGCGTCGAGCAGGAAACCATCAATCAAATGTTAGTAAGGCTGGCGCAAGAAGGGAAGAAAGTGCTGCGTCTAAAGGGGGGAGATCCGTTTATTTTCGGACGCGGAGGTGAAGAGATAGAAACCCTAGCGGCGGCGGGTATCCCCTTTCAAATAGTGCCGGGAATAACCGCTGCCTCCGGTTGTGCAAGCTATGCCGGGATACCGCTCACCCATCGGGATTATTCACAGTCAGTCAGGTTTCTCACCGGTCACACCAAAGAGGGGGCAGTGCTGCTGGACTGGGATGCGCTGTCAAAGGAACATCAAACCCTGGTGTTTTATATGGGGCTTTCCGGTCTGCCTGTTATCTGCCGGGAATTAATAGCCCATGGCATGGAAAGCAGCACCCCGGTGGCGCTGATTCAACAAGGCACGACTGCCACGCAGAAAGTTCTCGTCGCAGACCTGGCGAGCATGCCAGCGTTGGCAGACGCCGAACAAATCAAGGCGCCGACTATAATCATCATTGGCAAGGTAGTGAGCTTACGGGAAAGACTATCCTGGTTTAATAACTGATTCCCCTTCTGTTAAGGCGCATCCGTTACAAACAGTTATCCGGCTTGGGCAGTCCGGCTAACTTACTCGCCATCTTTGCAGGGCTTCCTCGAAATAATTTCATCAGATATACGCTACGACCCTTCTCCTTGCCAAGGTCCCGTTTCACAAGACTTATCAAGGCGCGGGTAGCTGGGGACAAGTGGTGCCGTTGATAAAATTTGCGCAGCAGATTTAAAATTTCCCAATGGGAGGGGCCAAGCACGATATCTTCTTGAGCGGCAAGTTCGGCGGCAATCTCTTCGTTCCAATCTTCCAGATTTTTCAGATAGCCTTCATTGTCTAGCGCTACTTTGTAGTCCCGGACCTCTAGATAATTTGTCATATTACGCCGCGCCGCTTAGAACCAACTGACCACCTTATCGTATTCACAGCACAATTCCACAAAGGCGTCGTAGCCGACAATTTCCGCATCAGCCAAATTTTTGCCGAGCATTCCTCGAGCCATAAGATCTTCTCTCAAGACATACAATTTCACCGGCGCTTCGATAGCGCTCAGGGCCTTGTTATCTGAGCAGTGATAGATTCCATCTTCGATAAACAGCACGGCATCACCCGACGCTAAGAGCGAGGCGCAACTTGCCAGCAGAGCAGAGGAGGGGCTTCGACTAATGGTATGCAGGATAGTCATAGATTAAATACACAATCAGACTGTCTAATCAGCGCTGTTATCAGCGATCGATTAACTAGTTTAAACTCGCCAAGCAAATCCTTCGCCATCAAATTGCGTTGATTCAAGGAGTCTTCATCAACGCAAATATTCTCTATTCCATACAGCTCCAGGGTCTCCAGAGCATTGCCCAGGGTTTTAGCATCGATAGCGCTTGCATTCTGAGCGCCGACTAATTGGTATACCCCGTCATCGAGAAACACATAATTCACATTCTGTTCGAACACGGCACAGGCGAGCGCCATTTCCAGACAGAGTTGCGAATTATCGCGCCCATAAGGAGCAGAGCGACTGATAAAGGTAATCGATTTCTTGAGGGGAGCATTATTGGCCGCTTTGTCTGACATTCTGATCTATCCGAAATTTACCACGCGATCTGAATGCAAGGTAGCATCGACCAGCTGGCCCAGGCCGGAAATTTCCGAACTGTCGTAGGCGCTAACCGCATTTAATTCATAACGTTGAGATTCCGTCTCATCGACTATGCCTCGTTTTATTGCTGATGACACGCAGATTACAGAGTCGAGGCCGCGGGTCTTAATAAGTTCATCCCACGCTTGCTGAATATTTTTATCGTCCTGCGCCACCACTGAAAGCCTGTTAGCGTTGTGTACGCCGTCTCCAAAGAAAAACAGGCGATACAGTTCATGACCCTGATCGAGAAGAGTTTTGGTGAATCTTAAGGCTGTCGCAGCCGCCTCAGATGAATAGGGTGCCGCATAAATGACGATTGAGAATTTCACTGTTTAGTTTTTCTTGCCTGCTTAATTTTGTGGCTATTTATTGACTAGCGTATTGCCGAAATAAAAAGCCCCAGACAAGCTGGGGCAGTATTTTAGCTGGAAGCGTGAAGTACCAGGTTAACCAGGATTTACCTTCTGCCAGTAAGCATGCTTAGCAGATGCAGCAAATGGATAAATATATTAAAAATACTGAGATACAGGGAAATCGTGGCCAATATGTAATTGCGCTCACCGCCGTTAATGATTCGGCTGGTATCAAACAGAATAAATCCGGACATTAGCAGAATCACGGCAGAAGAAATCGCCAGGCTAAAGGCAGGAATTTGTAAAAATATATTGGCAATCATTGCTACCAGAACAACCATCATTCCGGTAAAGATGAATCCGCCAAGGAAATTGAAGTTCTTGCCGGTGGTTAATGCATAGCCAGACAAGGATAAGAAGATAAGCGCCGTTCCCCCCAGAGCCTGAGCGACAAGGGCGGATCCGTTTGCATAGGCGGCTATATACATCGAAATGGTGGGTCCGAGAGCTGCGCCCATGAGTCCGGCAAAGGCAAATACCGCGATCAATCCTTTTGACGAGTTTGCTGTAGCCCTGACTACAAAGCTCATGCCAAAGCCGCCGATGAGCAGCACGAAGCCTGTACCCTGACCAACTTGCATGACCATGGTGGTAACCGCCGTGATGGCGCTGAAAAACAGCGTCATGGACAGCAACATGTAGGTGTTACGAACGACTTTGTTAGTAGACAGCGCCGCTTCCTGACTGCGGCTGATATTTAACTCGACTTCGCTCATTGTGATCTCCAGCAAAAATAGTTCATTAATGTAACAAACACCCTAATTGGTGTCGCTCGCACGTTCGATATGAGGGCTGTCCGCTATGATTTCAATGGCATAGCCGGCACAAGCCCGGTTACTTATGCGAAATATCATACCTGTAACCAAGCCAAAATCAACGGTTTTCGGCCTGTCTGCGACGACTTGAAAATCGAAGTGCATCCCTTATTGACTGGGCCACTGATTATAGTAATATTGCGCCCCTATCGCGGAGGGGTGGCAGAGCGGTTGAATGCACTGGTCTTGAAAACCAGCGAGGGTGAAAGCCCTCCGAGAGTTCGAATCTCTCCTCCTCCGCCACTTGTCAAGTGTTTATGCCGATTACAAGGTCTTAAACACAGTTGTTCCCTCATCTGTTCCCTCATTACTCTTGAGTAGGTGGGTGAGGTGTTTGTGGACTTCCCAAGCATCTGGTCAATAAACGACGCACGCAGCCACCGCCTCAGTGACATAGAGGCTACCCCTTGCTTTTCAAAACGCCAGCCAGCAACGACCCACCCTGGGGGTACCCCCACTTTGTCAGAAAGGAGTCCCATCTCCCTACTACATACTATTCCACTCGAACGATTTCCTGTTCTGAGTCATCACCCGCCACTAGTTGTCCCAATAACTGCGTAGACGCTCCTTGGCAAGCCCGACCTCAGTTCTGTTCTTATGTAGCACGTAGCAGCCAAATTCAGCGGGCGCTTTACGCACTGTTACGTTGGCAGACGAGATTGCCGTTAATTGACTGCCCTCAAAGTCCACAAACTCATAAGCCTCGCCTTGGCTATTAAAGAGCTTGTCCCCTTTAGCTACTTCTCTGTCATCTAGGTACCGTTTGATCTGCATATTGAGGGCCTCTGCGTGGTAGTTGTTGGGTCTGTATTATAACCCCGGGTGTCAAGTACGCCTGAAGTAGGGGCCTTGTTCCTTAGCAACCGCCCAGCCAGCACCCCACCCTAGGGGTACACCCGGATAAGTCAGAATGGTTCCATTGAACCCCTATACATACTATTGTGGACGAACGGTTAGCTATTTCCTTTTCGATTTGTTTGTTGTGTCTCGGCATCTTCAATTTCTTTAAGTTTTCTACCGCTTCTATCTTTCCAGTTCGTTAATCCATTTGTACTTCCTCCTCGAACTATGCTTCCGGCAGTGCTGGGAGAACCGAACTCTATATCCTTAGCAAATACTAAATAATCTTTTTCAGGGATTAGCAATCCTTTGTCCATCAATTGTTGCCGCTTGATTCTCATACGCTTAGCCGAAGGCCTATGTTCGAGTACAGCTTGCGATCCAGAAAAAACAACAAATCCACTAGAAGTTCTTTTGCCTGTAGCTACTAGTCCCTTTATCTTGCAATAAAGGAGTTCGTCTTTTTCTCTAATAGATTCCGAGGGCGCGCTAAATTCGTTTATTCCTAAGACGGGGAGAAGTTGTAAACATTTTTCCAAATAAACATCCATTTCAGCCGCATCCGATTCGGGTAGTTTTGCGCCACTGCTTGCTGAATTCATAAGAGTGGAAGAGCCGCTTTCTGCGGCCAGCTGTAGAAGTGCTCCTTCCAAATATCGAATATGAGCCTTTGTAAGATTTTCATCCTTAGATACAAAGACAGTAACGCTATTCCAAAAATCTTTATTTGCATGTCCTTTAAGTCTGCTGGCTACATTCTCTGCTTCGCCAATGTATAGGGCTTTGTCTCCAGTATCTGGTTCAACTCCTGTCAGTAAATAAAATCCAGGGCTATTAAGCTCTTCGCGATTAAGGATTTCTTGAATTTGCGTTCTGGGCGCTGCTACAGCCTTGCCTGACCAATTCGACAATTCTGCCGTACGGAGTCCAGTTGGACTTCCATGTACTAAAAACAATTTTATTGTTGCGGCTTGCATAGAACTTCCCGTAGAAAAAAAATAGCCTTAGTGGAAAAATTTGTTAGGTATCGATTCTTTGAAGAATCTGTGCAATCTGGTTCGCAGCACCCTTCATCTCATTGCCCTTCTGTAACTCACATTGTTGAGGTCTATTCTAGCATCCAACCGTATCACTTAGTTTCTAACAACAAAGGCGTATGGTCGGCGTTCAAACGGTTTCGTGAAAAAAACAACCACAACTGGTGCCAGCGAGTGATTCAAGACTTTGAATCGCACTTTGCTGAAGCGGCGCAAAAGGCAAATACTGAAGTAAAAACTCTGCTGGTCTGGTCCATGTCGGCAATGGTGGATGAGTTGCTCAGGGAGATTTATATCAGCAAATCTGCGCGCCACAAAAAGTTGGCGAAGAAGCCTGAGCAGGTAGCAGAGTTGATATCGCTCGCCTGGTTTCGAGCATTCTATGCGCAGGATGTTCCTGCAGGGAAGCTCAAGTGGACAAAATCTCTGACTACTATCAAACGCCTAGGTCGCGACGTATAACTAATCGCTGTGGCCGATGCTCTGTTTTTACGCGTTAAGGATACAGTCGACAGCAGCATCTATCATAGGCATTACGATGGGGTCATTAAGGTATCCCGGTGATAATTGGCTGGAGGCAAACTTGGCAACAACCAACTCATTGGCCGGATCAATATAGAGAATCTGCCCATAGGCTCCTCGAGCTAAGGCAGCGTTACCCTGGGCCTGGTGCCTGATCCACCATTGCGACTTGTATGACCAACCCTTCATTGCTGGAATCCCAGCTTTCGCAAATAGCGCAGGATCGCCGCCGGCAATGATTTTGTTGAAAATATGTCCCTCATTTAGACCTTTACCGACTCCTAAGCGCACATATTCACCAAACCGTAAGAAGTCGCGCAGAGTACAGGCAAACGTGGTGCAGCAACCGGCGGGATCAACCATATAGTAGCTGTCGTGCTCGGCGCCGATATGAGACCAGAATACATCGGATAAGATGTCCTGTAGTTCGCAGCCAAGGACTCGCTGTATGATGAAAGTGAGTACGTTTATATTTGGCTCTCGGTAGGCGAATGCCTGCCCGTGCTCACCTGATTTCTTAACAGTCGCCAAGTATTCTGCCAGATGCTGCGGTTCTTCTTGAGGTATCTCTCCGGCAACCATTCCGCCGGATTTGAGGTAGCGCCAAACATCTGAAGAGGGGTCCAAATAGTCTTCGTGAAATTCCATGCTAATTAGCATGTCCATCACTTGACGCACTGTCGCGTCTTTCCAAGCGGTATCGGACAGTTCAGGAAGATAGTGCGGCACAAAGGCGTCTTCGTCGACCTTTCCTTCTGCTATCAACATCTCCGCCAATAGTCCCGCAAAAGACTTAGCAGAAGACATAATAAGATGAGAATTATGCGGACCGCAGTAGCCGGCATAGGCCTCATACTTTAGCTGGCCTTTGTGCAAGAAAGCCAAGCCGTCGGTGTGAGTAGCGTCGATCGCCTCTTGCCAGCTAAGCTGTCTACCCTCTTCGGTCTCAATCAGCAGTTCATTGAGGGCCGATGTCTTAGTTTCGAGATCCCGGGCGACTCCAGTGCCGCGCCATACTGTCTTAGTCGGCACTAGCTGCTGCATATTGGAGAATGACCAGCGTCGCTCCGGCCAACTCGCGCTATTGCCTTTGCTAGCACTTATAATGTTTTCATCGGCCGGTGGAAAACCCCGCATCCACTGCCGATCATCAAATAGCTCAGACATTAATCTTCTCCGCGAACAGATCAGTCAGCTGACTTGCCGGCATTACCCCAGTAACCCGTTTTTTTCAAAACAAGTAACAAGGTGCCACATACCAGCAGGATAAGTAATCCGATGAAGAACACGGTACTTAATGTTGTGCGCACACCGAGTGTTGGAAACACAAAGAAAGCCAACGGGGCTATTGGAAGAATCATGGCAAATTGGGAGAAGCCTGCTTCTGCAGGCACTAGCGATTTGCCACCGGGGTCTACTATGCGCATAAGCAACAAGCTGGAAGCTAACGTTCCCGTGCATGCAGCAAAATTTACCAAAAAGCGCTCCAATCCGCTGTGGCCCAGCCAACGAGATGGAATCCAGAACCAGAAGAAAAGGGCGGCAGTGGCGACAACAACCGTGATGACGAAGGGGATTATATATCTGGCCAACACATCCCATTGCACAGCCATGAGCGCAGCGATCATGAGAAAGTCTACCAGCAAGCCATTGATCCTATGTATCAGTTGGTCGTCAATAAGATAGTCAAAGCTAAGTGCGACTATGATCTTGCGTATAACAATTGCACAGCACATGCCCCACATGAACATCAGGCCGAAGCCCAGTGCGGCGAGATCGCTAGGAAGAAGTAGCTTGAGCGTATAACTCAACCACCAAGTACAGAACATCGCTGTGCCTAGCAGCGCAAAATGAAAAGTTAGTGTGTCGATATTAGCAGGGTGTAAGGTGTGCCTTGCCATGGATGTTTCCGATTCCGGCGGCATGATCCCTTTGACGAAGGATGCGTCAAGTTTTGTACTAGTGGTGTGTGCGGCAAGCCCTTTCTTCAGTCCAGAGTTGGCGAGTGGCACACCGACAAACGCAGCAACAAGAAAACCTATGGCACCGTAACTTACGGCCATTACTAGAACATCCGGTGAAATATCCATTATTTGTGTGACATTGGGATTGCTTGCGTTATCTAACCAGATCTGTGCCATAACCATGGCCCCAGCGGGTCCGCCGGTAAAACCTTGTACAAGGTTGATAGAGGTGGCTGCCTCTAGGCCTGCATTAGTTAAAAGGTTGTAGACGGTGATTACCGAAATACCGACTACGATCAATACCCCATAGGCACCGACAAACGTGAGAGAAAGCCAAATTACTCCCCGAGTCATATCCTTATTCATGCCGCTTCCCTGACTCGGCTTGCCAGCGTTGAACCCAATCATTGTAAAATTAAGCGTAAATAGAATTGCAGTAAGCGAGGCAAAGGTAGAAAAATTTAGTGGCGCCCAACCTTCTGTTGACAGCACGCCAACCAGACCGAGATTCATCAAAATCATGCCGATGAACCCTGCGATAAGACAAGAAGGAACGAGGTATTTTTGAAAGAGTGTGAATCTATTGCGTAGAAATATGCCGCATGGAATTAACACGCATATCCAGAAAATTGCCAGTAAGAAAGGATCGACTAATTGTTCCATAATATTTCCCCTAATTATTATTTTTGCTTAATGTCCCGTTGCGTTTCTTCTTTGATGAATTGTTTCTAGTCAGCGCCACACATCATCAATGCGATCAAATGTCCCGATACGAGGTTCCCCCGCTTGATCCTGTATCTGTTGCTTGGCAATCTTATTGGAGGGGGTGCGAGGGAAGTTCTTCACGTAGCCGATATAACGTGGCACTTTGAACTGCGCTAGTTGTCTGGCACAGTGTTCTATTACGAGGGAGGGGGGACATTGCTCTGGAGAAATGCCCTGCGCGAGAACGAGCAGCGCTTTTACCTCTTCACGTCTGATTGCATCTGGAACTGCTAGGACAGCGGCTTCACTAATTTCGGGTAATTGTCTGAGTACTGATTCCACCTCTCGTGCCGCGATGTTCTCGCCACTTCGCTTAATCATCTCCTTGGTGCGTCCTACGATATAGAAATAGCCATTCTGATCTTGCCTGGCAATGTCGCCAGTGCAGAACCAATCGCCATTGAATTCAGCCGCGTTAGCCTCCGGCTTCTCGAAGTAACCGAGAAACAGTCCAGGGCCACGGACCCACAGCGTGCCACTTTTTCCTTGGTCAACTTCTTCGCCATCGCCATCGACGATCTTCAAATCGCGCATAGGGGCAGCCAATCCACAGGAACCGCTGCCTACCATATGGGTCGCAGCTGCGGGTACGAAGGTACCCATGCCGATTTCTGTCATTGCAAACGCGTCCCGGCCAACAACACCAAATCGTGTCTCGAGTTGAGAATGACTGTCACCCTTGTACTGGAAGGCATTGACATAGACCAGCGGATTAACAGCATCGTCTTCTGCTACTGGTATGCCTTTCATGGCCACTTCATGAAAAGTACAGGTATGAATCTCGTAGTCGCGAATCCATTGCATGAGTTTGGAAATACTCGGTTGCTTAGCCAGATAGACTGTGCCTCCCCTCACCACTGAGAGTAGGAATTTTATTTGGGCCTCCATGTAAAAGAGAGGAAAAACCGATAAACTGTTTTCAATCTCAAAATCCTTGGTAAATTCCAACGCGGTAAAGGCAGCAAGCAGCCAGTACTCATGCGTCTGCATGCAGCCCTTGGGGAAACCCGTGGTGCCTGAGGTGTATTGTATTTGCAACAAGTCGTCCAGGCACACAAGCTGTTTCGGACTGAAATCTGGATCGCCGGTTTCAAGCAGTTGATTGAAATCAGCTAGTACTGAATTGTCGTTCTGCTGATCAGTACGAAGCACGATGTGAGAGTCAGCAAGGCGATTAGGCTTGTGTGTCATACCCTGGAAAGAAGACAGGCAACTCTCATCGAGAATAAGGTAGCTACTCTTCGAGTCAGCAAGAACATAGTCCAGTTCGGCAGGTTTGTAGTTATTGTTTACCGGGACTATTACCGCCCCAAGCTTGGCAATGGCTAGCCATGAAATCAGAAACTCCGGTGAGTTAGGTAATAACAAGGCAACATGATCGGCTTTTCTTACACCGGTTTTCTCAAGGGAATCAGCAAGACGATTACTCTTTTCCTGCAGCTCAAGGTAGCTGAGACCGTGCTGCTTCTCGATAATGTAACAGGCTGTCTTATCCGGCTTCTCTTGAGCAATCTGCCCTATCAGTTCGCCTATGTTCTGCGGCAGTACGACATCAAAGACAGCTTCTCGGATCTGTTCGGCCTGTTGCACGCCTTTATCAGTGCTATTTTCTTTGCCCGACATGAGAGTGCCTCTATTTATCTGCTAGTTCTTTGTCGAGATCGGGTAAGGATTGCGCTGCCAGCCGCTGCAAGCGATACAGGTGAGATGTATAATTCAAGGCCTCAGTCCGAGACATGTCCATACAGTTATAGCTCGCTTCCATTTCGACTTTAACTGCCATGGGTTCATGACTGGCGATACGCTGCGCCAACTCCATAGCTCGAGGCATCAGGTGTTTTTTCTCTACAACTTCATTGACTAGGGTGTATTCGAGAGCCCGTTGTGCGGATAGTTTTTCTCCGGTCAACAACATGTACATGGCAGCGGTATGGGGAATGAAGCGACTGAGGCGGGTAGCGCCTCCGGCCCCTCCCATACCCCATGCTATTTCTGGGAAGCCAATTTCTGCGTGACTGGCGGCAATTCGAATATCAGTGAGCATCAATAGGTAAACCAGGCCTTGGCCGACACAGACACCGTTTACCGCACCGATGATAGGTTTGTAACGCGGCAAGCGCAGGATTTCCCGTTCCCAGCCCGGGTACTCTAGATCTTCGTCTTCTGCGGACCCGTTCAGGTGTTTCTGCACCTGAGTTTTCAGGTCGTGTTCAACCCTTGGCGTCTTGATATCGTCTCCGGCACTGAAAGCACGATCACCTGTACCGGTAAGAATACCCACGCGAACGTCGTCATCTGCAAGAAATTTACGCAGTTGTTGATAGAAATCTTTATGCAATAGTGGCGTCCATACGTTTACCGGAGGATTGTTCAGGGTAAATGTGGCGACGTGGTTTTGTTTGGTATATTCGATCATTGTTATATCACTCATTGTCTGTCAATTAATCAATCCCAGTAGTGCGTTTATGAAACCGAATTGCGCGCGTTACGGATTAAAAAATCTTCTTTAGAGGATTTGAACATAAAAATGACACGAATGTCATTAGTTAGGTGGGGGGAACAAAAATCTGGGAGTTCGGCTCTCCTGCTAAAGGCTGTCGGGTGCGTACCTAAATACCCTAAAGGGGGCTGCACCGAGACGCAGAAACACTTGGCGGTAAACTAAAAATACAGGATTTATGACAAAGTCATTTTTACGGTAGCGCGAACACCCATAGAGTGGCGCCCGTTGGTGGATTATTTATACCGGCAGTACGTTCCATATTGTTGGCGAGGAAACTCCCTGAGTTTGTCGCTACAGCAACGTACTGTTTTCCATCTACCCGGTAGGTAATGGGGTAGGAGCTGGGAGAATTGTCCAATCGCTGCTGCCACAGCACAGTGCCGTCAGATTGATCGACAGCTCTGAAATAACGATCAACTGAGCCGCTAAATAACAAGCCACTATCTGTGGTGAGATTGCCACTGACCGGCGGCGCGAATTGCCTCTTTGTCCAAATCACCTCGCGAGTTTCTAGGTCGATCGCCTTTACCATTCCCCAAAGGCCATCGGTGGACGCATCGGGATACTTTTGCCAGCGTCGTTCGGTGAGGTTGTTAATGCAAGTGTCCTGCATGGGAATATACAATATGCCAGTGGCGGGGTTGTAAGAGGAAGACTGCATATTGCGCGCGCCCAATGCATCGGGGCAGATGCCATTCAAGGAGAGACCGTCCAGCACCTGGCCTGGCTCCGGGACTGCTTGTTGAGTGAGTGTCTTGTCCCCGGTTCGAGGGTCGATTTCCGCAATGACATTTTGCATATCGAGATCTATAGAAAATAAGTAGTCGCCGGTGGCGGCGTCCACCGCTTCGAATATTGCTTCCTTGCCGCCGGTGACAATTGCTTTACGCATCACGCCATCAACTGGCAGTGTTATGATCTGTCTCTCGTAAGCCCAATCGTGGTCGAGCTGATCGTTCGGCATGTGTTGGAAATACCAAACTAGTTCGCCGGTATCGGCATTCAATGCGATGGTAGAGTTGGTATACAGAGCATCGTTTGTTACGCCGGGCGCATCGCTTCTTACTCTCAGCGAGTTGGTGTCATAGGTAGGGGCGGGGCCGAAATAAAGAAGATTCAGCTGTGCATCATAACTGCCAGGGTTCCACACAGAGCCACCGGTACGTTCCTCAAGTGACAGGTTGTTCCAGGTATTTCCGCCTGGCTCATCTGGCCTCGCGATGGTGTAGAAGCGCCACGCTTCTTCGCCGGAATTCAGATCGATTGCAATGATAAAATTGCCACCGGCCACAGCGGTTTGACCGGTCATTCCAATAATCGCTTTGCCATTCACCACCATTGGTGCAGACTTGATCATGAAATCGGTTTCCCCTTGGGTGTCGATTTGATGATCCCAGAGCAATCTGCCAGTTTTTGTCTCTAGGGCCAGAATGTGAGCATCGGAGGTGGGGACAATAATTTTGTCATCAAATATTGCGACCCCTTTCTTTGAACTGGGCCGGGTACCGTTATCCAGCTCTCTCTGGTAGCTCCATAATAAATCGCCATTTGTCGCATCGATGGCTTGCACTACATCACCATTGCTATAGGCAAAGAGAACACCATCATGCACGAGCGGTGTCATCATGTTTGCACCGGACGGTAGCGACCAGGTCCAGACGGCTTCTAGGTCTGCGACATTGTCCTTGTTGATTTGAGCGAGTGGGCTATGCCCTAGGTTCTCGTGAGTACGGCGCCATATCAACCAGTCATCAGCTGGAGGGTTCAATAACATGGCATCGGTAACCGGAGTCATGCTATTTAACCGACTTACAGGAACCAAGGGTCCATTTGTGTCATAACTGGGGTCGCGCGGATTCAATTCGGTCGGAACTAATGGTTGCGCAGGAATAGTTAGGCCAACTAGATCCGCCATTGCCAGCGGTAGAGGAGTAGCGCCTGCTACTGCGCCATTGCGTTGCAGGAGAAAGGCCATAAGTTGGCTAGATGCCGGCGAGCTAAGCCCGCCCGGTTGCGTCGGTGGCATTCGCTGCAGGCTGGTCGCCAGATCGGAAATTGGCTTATCCCCCCACCGGCGACTGAAGAAGTTTCCGCTGAGGCTGGGAACAAATTCGAAACCCTCTAGATTATAGCCGTGGCAAACTGCGCACTGTTCCTCATAAACTATTTCTCCTTGCGCGGCTTGTTCAACGGTATACCCGGCAGGGATTTGGGCTAGGGCTGGTGTATACAAAAAAACAAGAAAGCCACTAGCCAGCAGGCCGTGTATCAGGAATTTTGCCAACCACTTGGCGTTCTCATTCAATTTGCTTTCTATCACTATAGTTACCTTCTTAGTAGTAAGGCCCGGCAGGTATTTGGGAACTTTTAGTTTTACACAATTAGAGATTAAAAGGGGATATATAGCAGGGTCAAGGTGAAATTACCGCTCTCACAATAGATGCATATTGGGTTGTTTAGGCTTTTTTAGAGCGCCCAAGACAGGCAACGGCAATATGTATAATTCGTCGCAGAATCAAAGTAGTTAATGTGAAACTGCAAATTCAGCATTAGATAAAACTACCCTAAATAATATGCCCAGAATCGAGGAGTCTATCTGGCGCCAGTTCATTTTGGTAATTCAGTACTGGGGAATATTGCTTCGTTAACTTGGCACCTGTAATGACGGAATTGATCAGTTGCGCTAGCCCAGGAGCAGTTTGCACGCCATAGCCTCCCTGTCCGGCGAGCCTACGTGTTCAGCGGCGATGGAATCAGCCAATGTCTCTAAGTCTGAGGCTTGTGCTAGAACAAGCTGTGAGGGGTTGAGTAGAGTGACTAATACTGCAAAAGTGCAGCTGGATAGTGTTTTCATAATTGACCTGACACTTCTAGTGAATGTTAGCCGTTGAGACTTACTGTAACAAATTCGATAGCTAGGGTGAGAGTATTTTGTGTTTGAGAATCTGTATGTAATTGTTGCCGCTCAAAGCCTAAAAGGTATTCTGGGGAGTGCAGGTTGATACTGCTCCAGCGGTCACATTGATAGTGGGGTAGGGCGTCTGGATGTCGGTTCACTACGTTCTGGGGCAAAGCAAGCCTACTTGATGGGGTCAGAGTAAACATACAGTACTGCATGTTTATTAAGCTGCTGATTTTCATGGCAAGCATGCTCCAATTTTAGAGATTCTTTTGCGTGCTCTAATGCAATATCATCCGGTCTTTGTTTCGAGGCTATTTGAGTCATCAAATTGACACGGAAAAGAAGAGCCCGATTTCGATTCTGCTCCAAGGACTACCATGAAAAAATCTGATCAAAGCCAACGTTACCTTTTTGAAGATCACCCTATACGTGGACAACACATCTCGTTGGATCAATCCTGGCAGGAGATTGCCCAGCAAGGAGGTTTGCAGGGAAGGGGATTAAGCTTATTAGGTGAGGCGTTGGTAGTAGTCGCCCTTTTGGTGGATACCCTGAAGATAGAAGGCAGCGTTACTCTTCAGATTCGCGGCACAGGGCCACTTGAGCTTCTGGTTGTGGAGGCAAACTCAAAACATGAGATCAGAGGCACTGCTAGGCAGGTAGGCGAGATTAATGAGCAAGCGGATCTCCAACAGATATTTGGTAGTGACGTTTTGGTGATCACCATTAAAACGGAAGGTGCTGAGCCCCATCAAGGAATAGCACCACTTGCTGGCATAAATCTGTCGGACGCGTTGGAGTACTATTTCGCTACGTCAGAACAGCTGCCTACACATTTTTGCTTAGCCTGCGACGCGGAAAATGCAAGTGGCATGCTAATCCAAAAACTACCGGGCAAGCTTACAGACGATGATGCGTGGGATCGCGTATTGCATTTGGCTTCAACCGTCACCGATGACGAATTGCAAAGACTAGCTCTAGATGATCTCTTGCACCGACTCTTTAATGAAGAAACATTACGACTCTTTGATGCTCATGGTATCAAATTTTCTTGTAGCTGTTCGCGGCAACGCACCGCTGCGATGTTGCTTTCTCTGGGCAAAGCCGAAGCAAGCGAGATACTTGAGGCCGAAGGTGAGATCTCGGTGAGTTGTGAGTTTTGTAGTGCTAACTACAGTTTCGATCAAATAGATGTTGAGCAGGTATTCGGTGAAGGAGCAGTAGTGTCACCGGGTGCAACAACTCACTAAAATCGACTCAAAGTACCCTCTGCCTTTGATTTTTACATGCCGTTTATAACTTAGCTGGCTAAGTGGCAGGTTCAATAGCATTTAAGGAATACCTATGTCAGCTGTTGAGAGTAATTTTAATGAAATTAATTGGTATGCCCCTCGAGCGAGCGGCGTCTAGCTGTCGGTAAGTGAGTTTTGGGGAAAGTATCCTCGAACGTTTTCCCAAAGAAGATGAGATCGCGGAATTACTTACGAAGGTTCAGACCGGCAAGTAATACTTAGACTCGATTGGTTGCATCAAGATTCTGGCTAGCCGCGTGATACACAACAACACCGCCATCAAAATCATCGAGAAATTGTAGATGCTGCTGGTTGCTTTGGAGCTTGCAGATAAACCCAACCTACCCAGCACTAAGCGATTCTGCGATATTCCCTATAGACCGGCGACCAGAAATTGCGCTCGATAGAGGCAAGCAGTTCATCGTCAGTCATATCTCGCGCCAGATCCTGCGCGATTGCAGTCTTGGCTACTGTGAAGGCGATCTTGCGGCTGATCTGTGGCAACGTTGTCAGCGGAGGTAGTACCGCGCTGGATTGGTCTTCTTGCCCTGGAGACAGTTCTGCTAGGGTCGTGCTGGCGACCATCAACATTTCGTCACTGACTAACTTGGCTTTGCAGGAAATAACGCCGAGGCCAACGCCTGGAAAAATATAACTATTGTTACATTGTGATATCTCAAAATCCTCGCCATTGTGCTCGATCTGCTCGAATGGGCTGCCGGTGGCAACAATGGCTTTGCCATCAGTCCAGGTTACTACGTCTTGAGGGTGTGCTTCTACATGTTGAGATGGGTTACTGAGCGGTAGGATGACCGGGCGAGAACAACCGACGAGCATTTGGCGTATCACTTCTTCTGTGAACAAGCCTGGCTGACCAGAGACGCCGATAAGTATGCTCGGTTGAGTATTATTGATTACATCCATCAAGTTGGCATAGTCGACCATGCCCATGCTGCGCATTTCTTTTTCAATCTCATAAAGCTCGGCCAGCTTGGCGCTGCGCTCTTCGCGCATACAAACAAGCATAAAGATTCAAAGGGGAAAGGCATTTACAGCGGGACCAGCGACATAGTTGATGATGCTGATTCTTAATGATTATGGCTTACTTGCCCGGCTTCCGCCCAGCTGTTTTAGGGCCGCTTATCAGGCCTATCTTTCGTCCTAACATCTCAAGCTCATATAGCTCCATGAGCTTCTGACTGTGTCTCTTACGCGCCTCGCGAGTATCGATTCCTGTTTTTGTACGTGCAAGAGCACACCGACGTCTACCTTCGTCAGTTAGAGGGCCTCGGCCTCCAAGGCGGTGGTTAGCGCATAACGTTGTGCTCCTGACAGCTGGGCATCTGCATCTTTGATTCGTTATGATGGCGGTCGCTTGGCAGGGTTCACAGCGCACCTTGCCGCCTAAGGTTAGAAAATCAGACACATCCTACCTCGTTAATTGATGTATTGGGGGGGGGGGACGGAGCGCTCTTTTTATTAAGCACAGCTCTTGGAGCAACTTGTGATGGTTTTGTCGGTACCCCCCCCCCAGCACATATTTTTATAGAATATTCAAAATAGGTACTTTTGTCGGTTTTGTCGGTACCCCCCTAATACATTTTTTACTTATCTTTAATAAAACTAAACCTTTTACGTGCTAGGGGGGTACCGACAAAACCATCAGAAGTATACTAGCTGAGCAACTCCTCAGAAATCCCCGCGTTAATTCTATAGGCAACAGTCGGTCTGCCACCGCTTCGAATCTCCTCTTCTGAAAGCCAGCCATTTTCTACCAACACATCCAGCGCGCATTGTGCAGCTTCCTTACCGCGAAGTCCTGACCAGCCGTTTACGTATACCGAGCGACAAGTGAAACCGTCACTCAGATCACCGTTTAGTAGCTTTCTCGCTAACGTGTTTGTACTCGTATGATCAATGCCAGAAACAGAGGCGTAGATTCGGTTAGCATGGCCTTTCAGATAAATCGCGAAGCGAATCGCCTTATCGAGACTACAGAGTCCTACGGACCCATTGTGACCTTCAAGTAAATGGAATATTAGCGCCAGCGCCGGTATTAGGCTTCGGTACTTTGCAAAATGGCTTTGCCGCGCCGAATCAAGATTGTTGTCTGCCAACACCTTTTCGAGTTGCTTATAGCAGCGTAGGAACAACTCCTGAGCTTCCGCATCGAAATGAACCATTTTTTGCCCGTGAGTCCCCATCATTTTGTCGCTGCTAAGTTTCAGGTTCATCATTGCGCGGTTGTATGTGTCTATGGCCGCTTTGTCGGGCACCCTGTCAACCACCTCGATAGTTTTTGGTAAGTCAGGCCAAACCAACAGCTGAAATCGCTGTAATAGCCCATCATTTTTGGAGTTACCATTTTGCGTACTCTGAACATAGCCTTTGATTCTATCTGGCTGGAATCCGCCGAACACGCTCAGACAGTAACGAGGCAATACGATCGACCCACGGCCAATCCTATCGAAGCTGTATCCTGAGTTGCCCCCCCAGCCCGTTAAGTAGAAACCTCGAGCAGCTTCTTGCCCTGGGCTATCGAGAGACTGAAGTAAGCCTGACAGCTCATCTGATAATGCTAATACGCCCCGTGGATTGTGCGCGAGAATCTCACCCAGTTTCTGGTAGGTGGTGTCGTGGACAACGTGGCGTTCTGGCTTCGGTTCTGTCGGCTCCACAGGGAAGACTGTGGTTTCTTTTTTCTTCCAGTCTGCAAAGTCACTTTTATATTGATCAGAGTCAGCTTTGTACTGCGCATACGCAGATTTGTATCTGTCCAACGCCTGTTCTTCTAGTAATTTAATCGGGGCTAAGGCGGCATTAAGCGCCGGTGTTTTTTTCGACCCCGGTGGTCCGACGACGCCACCCCAGAGGCACGGGAACACCTCCCATGACTCATCTTGAGATAGTGGGTAGATACCGATCTGGTTACCTACAATCGCTCCAGCTGCGCTCAGCATGCTTACTACTAGGTAATCTATGGGGCATTGTAAGCGATCTGCAATATCTACAGCTGCGTCTTTGAGTGCATCTGGTAAGTGCTCAGGATTAAGAGCAGGAACTGGCTTTAATGATCCCGGAAGTTTTTTTGGTCCTGTAGCTTTGCTCTGCTCTTCGACTTTCGTTTGGTGCTCATAGCGTCTAGCAATGCTAAGCGCTTCGTCCTCTTCAATTGGTGGATCGCACCATTGCTCGTTGTCACGAAAAACTAGCGTTTCGATCTCAGGCTGTGTGTACCCCTGGGCACGGTACCTGCCAGCGGCTGATAACAATGTTACGTTACGTTGACCTGAAGGAATAGGCACCGTGATCTCAGCGCTTGCCCCCAGTAATGAGTTCAAACTTGCACTAGGAGCGTTAATTGCGATGGAATGGTTATATGCATGAATGGCTTTCTGCGCTCGATACGAAGTAAGTACATAGTCAACATCGAGTACCTTACCCTTAATAAAGTAGGGCATAAAACCTTTAACCGGCGTGTATATCGGCTGAGTAGAAAGGTACACAGACTTATCGAACTGAATCCGCCCTAAGGTTACAAGAGTCTCAAGATAAGCCTGCGCTGCTTCACCAAGCTCCACTCCTTCATCATGATCAACGTCTCTGCTCAACTCTACAAACGCTCTCGCTCTCGGCGCATCAGAGGTATGCGATGCGGTCGTATAAAGAAACGCCATCCAAGGAAATATATCTAACAGTTCTTTCCACACTTCTGGTGTCTCAAATCCATCTAAGTCGAATGCGAGAAAGCGTCGAAGCAATGCTAAATGCTGTTGCCGCCAGTGATTTTTCTTGGGGTACTTTTCTATTTTTCTATGAAGGCCACAAGAGACCGCTGCGCAGACGTAAGCTAGTCCTTTTTCTGTGCTAACTGAGCGCAAGATGTCTGTCGCGAACTCCTTGAACGTATCAACCTTAAGTTGCTGGGGTAGATTATCGAATTTATTTTTACCTTTTGAGTAGCTAAACATTTCGGCCACTCCTTTCCCAGTACGCCTCAAGCCCCACCTCAGTGCTTGCAGCGGCATCGACTGTAGTGACAGCATTTTCTGGTAGGTTCCAGCCCGGTGAAACTGGCCCCTTACTTCCTAACGGGATAGGGACCAGCGCGAAGCCATTTTTTACGTAGTCGATGGCCAGACTCATGGTGTCTCAAATCCATCGAAGTCGAATGCGAGAAACTTCCTAGAACACGCTAGATGCTGCTGACGCCAGTGTTCTTTTCCTGGGCACTTTTTTATATCTTTATGAAGGCCACCATTTCTATCGAGAGAGTACTTCCAGCGTAGAAACTTATTCGAGGATTTTAATTCTGCCGGAATATTGCCGGTGGTATTCGTAACCATGTGCGGAACTTTCTGTGCTCGGCCCATGGCTAATGTCCCCCGAGAGGTGTGCTTATGTGATCAACGACACGTGCGACTAACGATTGCATTTCATCAACGAACTCAGTGACGCACCCGTTGCCTGAAGCGAGCGACTTCTTGAGACGCTGCCAGTCGTCCTTAGCTTCCAGCCTCGCATGTTCACCGAGGCTGATCAGCCTTGGCACTTGGGCACGCACCATCAGCTCCAGAGCATCAATCGCTGGCTGTGTGACGCCATCACCATGCAAGGCGTAAAGTACCTCGACACAGTTACGTGAAAAATCCTCCAGCATAGACTCCGGAAGATGCTTTACCCACGTGGACTTATCTTCCTGCCCGCAATGGCGCAATGAACTACAAGCACTTGTATCGCCACCAGCACAGAGGCCAATGTTTCTGAGTTCGGTAGGGTAGTCAGACCAGCGTTCCCCCGTCTCAACTATCTTGTATCTAGAGAACGGCATCGAGTGGGTCTTGCGTTGTGTACGGCGCCAAGCTTGTCCATTGTTGAACGCTTTCTGGCAGGGGGTAGATTTCATAGTTCACCACCAACTTTTTTGGTGAGTGATTTCCCATGCTGCTCAAGAATCCAGTTGTCAATGTCTTGCTGAAGCCAAACGCGGACGGTATGGCTTAGTCGCACTGCACGAGGGAACTTGCCTGTTGATTCCCAAGCAAGGACGGTGGATTTTCCCAATCCGACTTGTGAGGCTACAGAATCAATTTTTGAAAACTTCGGTTGTATTGGTGTGTTCTGGTCTGTCATATCGGTTACCCATAAGAAAGAATTCATTCTAAGAATGGCACCGATAAAACGCCAAAGATATTGATTTTATTGACTAAATGGCTGTCTGTTAAGAGCCATCTAAATACTCAGCCCTTTGTTCAAATCTGTCCACCAATCTTTAACGCCACCCTCAGTCCATGCTTTGAACCCTTTATCGATATTTGTTTTTGGCCGTGCCGGATGTAGCGTTTCTAATTCACGCACCAAAACCTTCAAGGGAGGATTTTTTCCTGTCGATACCTTAAGCGCGGCATGAACGTTCTCGACATGGAGTTTCCTTATCTTGTAGCTCTCTTTTTTTCCTTTGACCCGGTTTTCCTTGACTGTTATTTCGTCAATTAACTTAGACCCTAACGCTGTTAATGCCTTTATTTCACTTTCAATAATCGAGCTGCGGGTTTCTTTTTGCCTTATGCGTCTCAACAGAGGTACGAGGCCAAAATTGTCCGAGTTGTCATTGTTTGATTGCGTCGGTTTCTCCTTTGTTTCTGGATATGACGCATCCTGTGAAGAGGGTGTTTGTTTTGAATGTGACATTTTGACTCCTACAAATCAAAGCTACCGTCAAGAAAGCCACGCCACAGTGGGGGTAGGGCCCACTTATTCGCCCCGTCGGGCTAGGCGTGTCTGTTAGTGTTACGCTGAAGTGAGTGCAACTACCTTGCCGAAATTACCCATGCAATATACTTCCCAATCTAGCATTAATTTCCTACGAGCCTCTAGGAGGTCTCCGCGCCTGTAAGCCGCTTCTGCTTTATTGCCGATGGTATGTGCGAGAGCCATTTCGCAAACCTCGTGGGAATACGTAGCGCGTTCTGCAGCCCAATCCCTAAAACTTGAGCGAAACCCATGCACGGTAACGGTGTAATGCATGCGTTTAAGTAGCGTTAACATTCCCATATTGCTGAGACACTTTCCATTGCGTGAGAAAAGGTATTCGCTATTGGCATCTTGGGATTTGGCTTTTTCAAGGATTGCCAATGCACGGTCAGCTAATGGTACGCGGTGGGCGCGTCCTGCTTTCATCCTTTCGGCTGGCACCATCCAGACGTTGTCGATGACCTCACAGCGTTTAGCGCCGGTCACTTCGCCGGTACGCGCTGCTGTCAATATCGCGAATTCCAGTGCCAGTGCCGTCGTGGCATCGCGACCTTGCAGTATTTCTATAAGATAGGGTACTTCGGAATATGCTAATGCCGGGTGGTGTTTTACTCTTGAAACCTTTTTTGGCTGTGGAAGTATCGTGTCTAAATGTCCACGCCACAGCGCCGGATTGACACCATTTCTCAGTTTTCTAGTGGTTGCCGCCGACAGGATTCTTTCAATCCGGCCCCGGAGGCGCGATGCAGTTTCTGTTTTCGTTGTCCAGATTGGCTGGAGTATTTTGAGCACGTCTTCGGTTTCGATCTTGTCTAACGCCTTGGAGCCAATCACAGGAAAGGCGTATTCTGTAAGCGTAAAAACCCACTGATCGCCGTGCTTCTGATTACGCCACTCTGATCGCTTCGTTTCGACATAGTCTTGAGCGAACTGTTTAAACGTCGTGGGCGTTGCGGTGGTCTTAGCTTTCTCTGGTGTGACTTTCTCTACAAGCGGGCTGATGCCGCCATCTAGCAGCACACGCGCTTCCAGCACCGATTTTCGAGCATCTGAGAGTGTGACGCGGGGGAATACCCCTAGTCCCATGTCTCGCCGTTTGCCGTCAAACTTGAACCGGAAGACCCAGTATTTATTGCCTGTCTTCTTGATCAGTAAGTGGAGCCCAGTGCCACCGTCAAAGTAACGACCCGGTATACTAAGCTTTGAAATTCTTGCGTAGGTAAGTTGAGTAGCCATGCTTTCACCTGTTCCCTCATTTGTTCCCTCATTTTTTCGTGAGAAGAGGAAATAAAGTCTCAGCAAGCATAGTAATGACTGAGAACAGTAACGCCAGAATGCAGATGGATAGCTGTTAGCAAACCTCCATTTAAATCAAACGGTAACGACTAGAGGAGGGTGCTGGCAGTTGCTCCGAAGTGCTTAGAGCTGCTCGGCCTTGCTTGCCCCCGTAGCCTGACTCCTCCTCCGCCAACTTCGATGCGCCAGCCTACAATACTGCCAGGTCTGACTCCGTACTCCCCGCCAATGCCAACTGCAAGGCGGAGGAGGAAGATGAGCACTCTCCAGTTCGATTGATTGCGCAGCAATCAAGACTAGCGCAAGCGCTAGCCATCAGCGCCAAGACAGGACTGAGTCCCAACCGTCCAGCACCAAACTCTCTAACATCTCGCAATGGTTGTAATCGGCCAAAGGCGATTACAATCAATCTCTCCTCCTCCGCCAACTTCGATGCGCCAGCCTACAATACTGCCAGGTCTCTGACTCCGTACTCCCCGCCAATGCCAACTGCAAGGCGGAGGAGGAAGATGAGAACTCTCCAGTTCGATTGATTGCGCAGCAATCAAGACTAGCGCAAGCGCTAGCCATCAGCGCCAATCGCCATAATCCCGCCACAATTAACCCCAACATCGCCCTTATTAGGCAACGTGGGGGTTATATTTAGCTGTTTTAATGAAGACTCAATCAACTACAAATTGATTGAGTCCTCTTAGGGTAAGACCCGCTTTGAGGCCCTCCTTGGGAGGGCCTTTTTTTTGTTAGCGGTTAGTCGTTGGAGGGGTGTCGTTCTGCGCGCTTAAGAGATTTTGATTGAGGGCGATGAAATCTGCCAGGATGCGTCCACTCTCCAGCAGCAGAGGATCTTCTTCTTTGATCTCATCTACGCCAGTTTCAGTGTCGGAAATGCTGGTCAGGCTTCCGTCATCGTTTAACACTTGATCTTCGTTATCCGCGCCTTCTTCAACCCATTCGCGCAGTGTTAATCCTTTTGCCAATCGGCGCTTGTTCTCCGCTTCAAACTCAATTCTACGTGATTGTTCTCTTTCGTTCTTCACCACTAATTCATTCAACGACAATTCCTCTCGTTGGCGTAATTCCTTGGTGCGCACAATCTGATCCTGAAGATAAATAAAATCAGCGGATTGCTCGGCGCGTTGTTGATGTAACTCCTTCAATTTCGGCAGCAGGGTCTGGATAGCCTGGTAAGGACTATATTCGACGGCACGGACGGTATCCCAGGGCAGGGCACCATCGAGGCTGCTTTCACCAATATCCTCATAGGCATCATAGAAATCTGGAAATGCAATATCGGGCATTACACCTCGATGCTGGGTGCTGGCACCGGATATTCGATAGAACTTGGAGCGGGTAAGTTTTACCTGACCATACCCCATAGGAATGATTTCTTGCACAGTGCCCTTGCCGAAAGTCTGACCGCCGAGTACCACGCCGCGTTGGTAGTCTTGAATGGCACCGGCGAAAATTTCGGAAGCGGATGCACTGGTGCGATTAACCAGAACGGCGAGAGGGCCGCTGTAAGCCACCTCAGGATCATTGTCGCCGAATGATCGGGTAAAACCATTGCGCAAACCTGAATAACGAATCTGCACTGTCGCACCGGTTTCAATAAACAGGCCGACCAACTGGTTGGCTTCGCTGAGGCTACCACCTCCGTTATTTCGCAGATCCACGACTACCGCATCGACATTCTCTTCTTTTAACTCATCGAGCAGGGCATGCACGTCGCGAGTGGAGCTCTTAAAGTCTTCTTCGCCACGAGAGGCCGCTTCAAAATCAAAATAGAAAGTTGGCAAATTAATGACGCCGATCTTATAGGAGCCTCCGTTATAACTTAGCTCGATGATTTCTTTCTTGGCCGACTGATCTTCCAGTTTGACTGTATCGCGGGTAATACTAACGATAGTTGCACTGCCCTCGCTAACCGCATCGGTAGGAATCACATTCAGTCTCACCACGGTGCCTTTTTCGCCGCGAATCTGTGCCACAACATCGTCCAGCCGCATTCCGACAACGTCTTGAAGTTCACCGTCGACTCCCTGGCCGATAGCGATTATCCGATCACCTGCCTGCAGTTCACTGCCACGCTCTGCCGGCCCACCCTTGATCAGCTCGGCGACTTTTGTGTATTCCTCTTCGGTGGTAAGTTGTGCGCCGATACCTTGCAGGGAAAGCGACAAACCCATATTGAAGTTTTCTGATTCCCTTGGCGAGAAATAAGAAGTGTGGGGATCGACAGCGGTTGCCACAGTTGATAGATAGGCTTGAAAGATATCACGGTCATTAGTCTTGCCGATCTGACTCAATTGATTGCGATAGCGCTTGCTAAGCTTTGCTTTTATTTGTTCTTCGTCGTCGCCTGTAAGTTTCAGGCTCAACACACTGTTTTTAATTCGCAGTCGCCAAATCTCATCGAGCTCTGCCACGGAAGTAGCAAAAGGCGCATTTTCACGATCGATTTGGATGGACTCATTGAGGGTGAAATCCATCTCAGGGATATGGTTCTCAACCCGGTCGACAGCATAAATCATTCTTTCCAGTATGCGTTTGTAGTAGATATTATAAATAGCAAAACCAGCCTCTACGCTACCGTTTTTAAGACTGTCATCCAGGGTATAACGGTAGGCACTGAGCCGGTCCACATCGTCTTTTAACAAGTAAAGCTTGGAACCATCCAGTGCATCGAGGTAGCTATCGAACACGATGGAAGAGAAATTATCGTCGATCTCGATCGAGGAGTAGTGTTTGGTCTGCAGTTCCTGCAACAGGCTGGTAGCGGTTTCACCGTAGATAGGCTGGCTGGCAAGGGGAGTATAGAGGGCGTCTATGTCCAGAACAGTGTTTAGCTGGGCCGCGTCATCCTGTGCGATCAGGCCGGAAGCGGCCATCGAACAGGCAGAGAATATTGCTGCCTGCAGAAGCCGATTTATACTGAATTTCATTGGTTTGAATTTCACTGGACTAATCCTCATAACTCTCCACAAAATTTCTAAATTGTAATGATACGACAACAGGCCCTGCGGAGCCCGATTAGCAAAGCTAAAGACTAAGCCAAATCCGTGCTTCTGAGAAGCGCTTTCCCGGTTAATTAAGTCTGGAAAACATCCAGATTGCTCTGAAAGTAACCCCAGACGCCTGCCAGCTTAAATAATCACACTCAGTAACGACATTAGCTTAGCCTCATTTAATCAGTTTGCGTCTGGCCGAGGCGTGCCGTTCCGCCCGCTCTACATCGATATACCTGTCAGTAATCGCGCTGGATCCATGACCGGCATCATCTCTTACGTGCTCACGAGGCCGATGCTTCACATCTTCTGATATACCCGTATGTCGCAGCCAGTGGACTGTTGCGGTGCCCAGGCGCTGCGCATCCTCTTGAAGACCTTCCTGGCGCATTTTATCGGCCGCGCAATCGAAGCACTTTTGCACAATTCCCCGAATCTGACGGGTGCTGGTAATGCCTCCTCTACCCCGGGTCTTGTGAATTAGCGGGCTTGCTTCCCCCGGCGCTGGTAGAGAGGGCAGTCCACGGGACTTACGATAACGTTTTAAGGCTTCCAGCATGGCATCGCTAACAGATATCTCCCGCTCCTTATTGCCTTTGCCTACGGTGACAAACCACCAGTTTCCTTCCTGATCTGGCTGGAAATGTCCCATTTGAGGCTGCCAGCGGTCGCTGGCGACCAATTCGGAAATTCGCAGATACATGGCGAACAAGGCATTCATGATGAACAGCGTACGCTCATGGACCACAGGATCTTCGGCGGCCATGATTTCCGCGGTTTCAATCACATAGTCCCATTGCAGCGGTGACAAACGTCTTATCTTGCTCTGACTCTGCTGCTTGCGCAGGAATTTGCTCTTCTGGCGTATTTGCGACACGGGATTGGCCACAATATAGCTTTCCTGAATCAGGAAATTGAAAAAGCTGCTCAGTACACTGAAGAGTGACTGCAGGGCGGCCTGTGATACCACATATTCGCCTGGACCATGAACATAGGGTCGCCAATCCGTATTCGGCACGCGTTCTCCCTGGCGCTCGAGGAAGCGCGGTACGTTTTTTTCACCGACCCAAGCCGGGGGAGGCGCTTTGGCGAAATCGATATAAGACTCAATATCCTCCCTGCCGATCTGCTCAAGTGACTTTTCTGCAACCACCCAGCACCAGTGTAGAAAATGCTCAATCTCGCGCCGATAGGTGCTGAAGGTATCGGGACTGCCGCGATAGCTGTAGATGAATTCACTGGCATGCTGATAATCACCGATTGCCTCCGGTGGCGCGTGCGGCAGCACGTGATCCAGAGATTTAACGGGTTGTTTAAACGGATTGGGCATGGCCTCGAGGGTATCGAAGAATGCGGGAGGTGAGCTAATATTTGACATTAGGACTGCATCTTATCACTTTGTTTTAACGTTAGTTGCTTCTTTTTCCTTGCGGGGAGTCGGCATTGCTACCGGTGTTCTCCCGGTTGCCGCTGGGAAGCAGAAAAATCTTTTGCACTAGCTAGTAGTCGGTGTATTTCAAACTTACTTTATAAATCCCTTCAGTCTTGCCTGATATCTGGCGGGTAAACTTATCCTGAGCGGCAACAGGCTTGCTTTTGTATCCGATGAGGATACAATTATCGTTATATACAACTCTATATAACGACAATGCTAACTTACCTAATTTCAAAGACTTACCGTTCTTTTTCTGCCCTTGGCGCAAAACTGCTGGCGATGATCCTGATCCTGTCGAGCCCGCTGGTAAGCGCGGACAGCCTTAATATTGCCGTTGCTTCTAATTTCGCTCCGGCGATGGAGGCAATTAAACAGGCGTTTGAGCGGCAATCGGGGCACCAGCTAAAACTTATCAGGAGCTCCAGCGGCAAGCTGTACGCACAAATAAGCAACGGGGCTCCGTTTGATCTGTTCCTCTCTGCCGATCAGCAGCGACCACAGCGGCTCGAACAGGAGGGGCGTAGCATCTCTGGTAGCCGTCAGACCTATGCCATGGGTCGTTTGGTGCTGTGGTCTGGCGCGGCAGGCTTGAGCGCAAGCGCTGCGCTGTTGGAGTCTGGCGATAAAACTCAGAAAATAGCCATCGCCAACCCGAAGTTGGCGCCTTACGGAAAAGCCGCCATGGAAGTGTTGTCGGCGCTGAATTTACTGGAGCAGGTGCAAACGAAAGCGGTATGGGGAGAAAACGTTGGCCAGACCTTTCAATTCGCCTTTAGCGGCGGGGCAGAGGCTGGATTTGTGGCCTATTCACAGGCCTTGGCGGCGCCGGAGTCTGGCTCAAGCTCCTATTGGCTGATTCCAGATTCGCTGTATCAGCCGATTCGTCAGGACATGGTGCTACTGACGGATTCAATCGCTGGTCGGGAATTGGTGGAGTTTATGCGGGGCGAGGCGGTGGCAGAGATTCTGCTGCGTAGCGGCTATCTCTTACCCCAAGCCAATGCCCGGATTACACCGCTCGGAGAGCCTTAATATAATGCTGTATCCATCTGATATTGATGCATTTATTGTCACCTTAAAACTGGCGACCAGCACCACGCTGATCCTGTTGCTGATTGGCACTCCCCTGGCTTGGTGGCTTTCCCGTACCAAATCTCGCGTACGCAGCCTGGTCGAGGCCTTGATAGCACTGCCTCTGGTTTTACCGCCTACTGTACTGGGCTTTTACCTGTTACTGGCATTGTCCCCAAGCGGGCCGATAGGCCGCACGGTGGCGGCCTTGGGTCTGCCATCCCTGGCGTTTTCTTTTTCGGGCCTGGTTCTGGGCTCCGTTATTTACTCACTGCCATTCGTGGTTCAGCCTCTGCAAAATAGCTTTAATGCGATTGGGCAAAGTGCTCTGGAAGTCGCGGCAACGCTTGGTGCGAGCCCCTTAGACCGCTTCATCAACGTGGTAATTCCACTGTCTAAATTCGGTTATTTGACTGCCGCGGTACTCGGTTTTGCGCATACCCTTGGCGAATTCGGGGTGGTGTTGATGATAGGCGGTAATATCCCTGGAGAAACCCAGGTACTTTCGATTTCCATCTATGACCATGTGGAGGCGTTAGAGTACACCCAGGCCCACTGGCTTTCTGCGAGCTTGCTGGCACTGTCGTTTCTGGTGCTGTTAATGATCTACAGCGTCAATAAGCGCTTCGGCCTGGTTAACAGCGCATGATAGAGGCGAATATTGAACTGCTTAAATCAGATTTCCGCTTGCGGGCGGAGTTCTCATTGCCGGCCAGAGGGGTCACCGGCATCTTTGGCCCATCGGGTTGCGGAAAGACAAGCTTGCTGCGGGCTTTGGCAGGACTTGAGCCAGAAACCCGCGGAACGATTGCTGTACAGGGAGATAATTGGCTGAATTCGGCCGTCTCGCCGGCTTCCCTTCCTGTATGCCGGCGCCGGGTCGGCATGGTGTTTCAGGATGCCAGCTTATTTCCCCATCTCAACGTCGAGCAGAATCTGCTGTTTGGCAGAAACCGACTTAAGCAGCCAAGTGATGTTTTCGATTTAGAAGAATTTTATGCCTTGATGGGTGTGCAAGCTCTGCTTGGCCGCCGCATTGAGAAGTTATCCGGAGGAGAAAAGCAGAGAGTGGCTTTAGGCCGTGCCCTGTTAGCCGAACCGGTGTTGCTGCTAATGGATGAACCCTTGTCGGCACTCGATCAGAATACCCGAAATCAATTAATGTCATTTCTCGAAAAATTATTTCAACAGATTAAAATACCTGTGTTTTATGTATCACATTCTAGCGAGGAGATCGCCCGTTTAGCCGATAATTTGGTGTTAATGGAGGCAGGTAATGTAATCGAACATGGCCCAATCCAAGCGGTATTGGGCAGGGTAGACGGCAATCTTGCCAGCAGCGATGCTGCATTCAGCGTGTTGGAATGTAGAATCAAAGACTATGATTTACCGCATCTAACCAGCGTTGTCTGTTCCGGGGGAGAAATTTTGCAATTGCCCTCGACAGATAAGCCTGCCGCCGTGGGTAAGCGGGTGCGCCTGCGCATTCGGGCCCGTGACGTAAGCCTGTGTCTGCAACGGCCCCAGGGCAGCAGTATATTGAACATTCTGCCAGCGAAAATTAGCGATATTGCCAAGGCGACGAAACAGGGCAGTAGAATCATCAAACTGGATATTAACGGCGATGTTTTGCTGGCAAAGGTTTCTGAGTATTCGGTACAGCAGCTCAAGCTGCAGCCCGGTCAGCAGCTATTCGCCCAAATAAAGTCAGCGGCACTGCTAAGCTAATTTTTCTGCCAAATGCACAGTGAGCACAGGATTAAACGCCTAAGGTCGCATGAGAATCACACTGGAGGCCTTGAAAAAGGCATGAACCTGCATAGATTCCTGTAAGCCAAGTTGGGTGACGCTTTTGTTGGTAATGACGGCGCTCAAGAACTTGCCTTTCCCCAATTCTATCGAAACGTCTGTATTGACCGCCCCTTGTTCAAGCCGGCTTATGCTTCCCGATAAGAAATTACGCGCACTGACATGCAACTCATCGCCGATGGCCACGGTTACTGAGGAAGCCTTGATAAGCGCGATAATGGGCGTCCCAACGACTAGCCCCATGTCTTGCCGGCTCTGCTCGGTAACCATGGCAACGATGTGCTGATTTTCAGCGACATCGACAATCACCTCGGTATTGATGGCGCCTGTTTCAAGTTTTGACACGGTGCCGAGAAATTGATTGCCTGCACTGGTTTGCAACAAGGTATTTTTCATAAAGTTCGAAATGTCATCGAGGGAATGTAGGCGCTGATTCAAGCCTTTCAAAAAAAGATTATGCTCTTCGTGCAACTGTTTAAAGCCACTTAGCATTCTCAGACCATATTCTGTCAATTGCGAGCCACCCCCCTTAGTCCCTCCAGCGACTCTCGCGACAACGGGTTCCCGCGAAAGATTGCTCAGCCTTTGCAGCTTATCCCAGGCGGTCTTGTAACTTATGCCAGCCGCTTTGGCGGCCGCGGTGATAGATCCCGTTTCGGCAATAGCCTGAAGCAGGCCGATTTGATCCAGCATCAGACGCTTTGACTCCTCGTCGTCAAGCCAGATTTGCCCCCGTAGTGTTGCCACTGATTGTCCCCCAATGCCGAATTAAAAATCGATTAAGATCAGCGCATTATGCCTCAAATATCAGCGATTTACTGGCAATGTCAGGCCTATTCAGGTCCTGTCTAAAGTGACTCTGGAGCAGGCTTGCCATAAGGCTAACGCGGCACTGGCGAATAAACTCACCGCAGCAAGAGTGCGGGAGGGCAGTGGGGCAAAGCAGGCGAGTTCGACATGAGATAGGGGATTCTTTTGTTGCTCTGAATTCGATTATTCTGCTCTATCCAGCAACTTTCAATTAAGTACTGACTACCCGTTGTCGTAATATCACCGAGGAGCAGAAAATGATGCTGGCGGTGCTATGTTTTCGCGGGTTTTTGCGCTCCCTGAATGGCTACCCCTCAAGAGATTATTAGCAGCAGGAAGTTATATGGCGATCGGAAGTAATAAACGATTATTATTGGAGCTGGATAAGCATCGTAGTGACGTTAATCGAAAAACTATTAATTCCTGTATAGAAGATCTTAATCTTGAGAAGCTCAAACCCATAGTGGAAATGGTCGCCAAGTCGCGCGCCGCTTATCTCTGTGAACTGATGAAAGTATCCGCAAATCAAGCAGATACGGGGCCCAGCGCCGAGCAAATCGAGCAATTGAGAACTAGACGTTTAGAGTTTTCAGAGTTAGTCGATGCCACTAATGCACTTGAAGTAGTTATTGAACGTGGGTATCTGGACATAATAGAAGCGGAGAGCAACTAATTCTTTTCAATGTCAGTGCTTGTTTGCTGCAAGCGCTTCGCTGTTTAAAATTGGCGCTCTGTACCGATGCTTTGCCTAAAAATTCGGGATATGGGCGGCAATCTTTATCCCCGGAATGTGCACTACTTCCCACACCGTCTGTCGTTCTCTTGTAGAATTTTCAGTCAATTAGCAAGCTTTCATGATTGCTGGACTTCTGTTGCATTCATTAAAAATATTCAGCAGGAAGCTCTTGATTTTGCATTACACGAAGTGGCTTAGGTAAGTGCTATGAATTTGTCGAAAGAAGAAATGCCTGTACTTCTGCAAGCTATTGAAACTCATCACAAGGAGATCAGTAGCCTTAACATTGATAAATCCAAGCTGGCGACTCTGGAGATTCTTAATGACATCAAAAGTAAGCTGCTAAGTGAGAGAATTGAAGGAACAGATTATGGCAGCTATCACGTACTTATTGTTGACAATGCGGAGTCCGCGAGGGAGCAACTCAAACTTTTGTTGTCTACCCATGGGTTTCGTCATATGGATGAGGCAGACGATGGTCATCATGCAATAGTCAAAATCAAAACTAAAAGCATGCCTTATGGAAAGACTATCCCTTATGATTTGGTTTTAATTGATTTGAATATGCCAACGATCTCCGGACTGGATGTATTGAAGTTGATGAAAAAGGATCACAAATATTCAAAAATTCCATTTATTATGATCACCAGCGATAAGAACAAAGAGAATCTGATCGAAGCCATGAAAGCAGGGGTTCATGATTACATAACTAAACCTCTCGACGAAGTTAACCTCATGTTGAGAATTAACAAACTACTTCAGTAGATCGTCTGACGCCGTTTGCTTTCATGCTCACGACGAGTTCTTCGCACGCCCTTTTTCGTCTAATTGAAAGTGAACTAGAAAACTGGAGATGACTTATTGCTCCGAGCCAGGTCTGGAATCACTCCCATCGCCAGTATCCCGTCATTACCCGAAGATGAGATGAGCATCGTCAAGTTAGCATGAATGACTGTAATCAATTCTTCTCGATTGCATTGCTCGAAAATAGGTAGCATTTATCAAGCTCTATGCAGTAATATTCCTACAGACTATACCTGCTTGAGTGTGGCATTATCTACACCGATTGGTTTAGTGGTGTTTGTTTTGGCAACTATCTATCACGGTATAAGGCTATTACAGTATAAGGCTATAACGGTATAAGGTACCTGCCTGAGTGTTGCCGGCTTGTTTGCACCGTATATGAGGATGTTTTTTGTCTTGAAGCATTCTGAAAAAGATGAAACTGCTAATTCTGATGAGGAAAAGACCTTCCTGTAATCACTATGAAAACGGGAAAAACAATCTTCTCATTTTTGACCTTTCTGTGCTCGTAAAATTGAAGACTATGATAACTGACCGTGCCTTTATTTTTAATTCTGAAGAAGTAATTTAGGAAGAGCTGTGGATCTCTCTGAAAAAGAAATAGCAACTTTGCATACGTCTATCAAAATCCGCCAGAAGCAGATTAGAGACCTGCATGCTACTGAATCTGAGAAGAAGAAGACACTCTGCGCTTGCGAAGCATCCCTGGCGATTCTAGAAAAAATAGAATATAAACTTTTGCAAGAGAGCGGAAATGAATCAGTAGACTATAGCGATTGCAGCGTACTTCTTGTTGATGATGTCGCGTCCGCGCGGGAATACGCAAAACTTTTGCTGCAACGTCTTGGTTTTTGCCAGATAGATGAAGCGGACGACGGTCATACTGCGATTGTTAAAATCAAAGAAAAGAACATCCAGTTCGGCAAAACTCTTCCCTATGACTTGGTGCTATGCGACCTGAACATGCCAACGATATCTGGGATTGATGTATTGAAATTGATAAAAAAAGAAACAAAGTATTCGAGAATACCTTTTATTATAATTACTGGTGATAAGGATAAGAAAAACCTGATCGAAGCCATCGAGGCTGGTGTTAGCGACTATATTACGAAACCAATTAACGAAGTAGATTTCATGATGAAGTTAAATAAAATACTTCGGTAGATTAAGCAAATATGGAATCTAACTGTTGCGGATTTCTATTTGCCCCTGCAGAGGAATTTATGCTGGTAGTAGAGGTTATATGCAAACCTCTTTGTAACGGCACAATCATGACTGCTTCTATCTGCCATCAATGATCTATAGTTATGCAGTTCTCGACCTGTTTTAGGGCTCCTGGCAATTATAAAGTCTCTTGTTGTTTGGCGATTTTACCGTTTAGGAGAAAAGAGTACTATTCATCGTTTTTTAAAATACATGGGATGATTAACCGTTTTGAGTAACAGAAGTTTAGCGGGAGATATAGGGGGAGGTTTTGCCGCGGCCGCTGTAGCGCTCCCGCTTGCGCTCGCATTTGGTGTGGCTTCTGGTTTAGGTGCCCTTGCCGGAATCTATGGCGCCATTGTAGTAGGGTTTTTCGCCTCCGCATTCGGTGGAACTAGCGTACAAATTTCCGGTCCCACCGGCCCTATGACCGTCGTTGTAGCAACGATTATTAGCCATTTTTCGGGAAATCTGGGATTGGTTTTTACTGTCATTATGTTGGCAGGAGTACTTCAGATTGTTTTTGGAAAAGCGGGTTTTGGGCAATACATTAAGCTCGTTCCACAACCTGTGATATCCGGATTTATGACAGGTATTGGTGCCATTGTCATCATTTTGCAAATCGGGCCCATGTTAGGCTTCGATTCACCACAAGGGAGTAATTTAGTGAAACTGGCCGCCTCGCCAGCGATGGTATTACATGCTAATTTCCACGCCGTTTTTTTAGGCTTGTTCAGTTTCATCGTGGTGAGCTTTACGCCAAAAAAGATAAGTAATTATGTCCCATCGACCCTACTGGCGGTTGTATTTGGCACGATCATAGGAATTCTTTTTTTTAAACAAGCCCCTGTGATAGGCGAAATCCCTAGCGGCCTGCCTGCATTATATCTGCCTTCGGTAAATCTGGCTGATTTGCCTGAAATAATCCGTTTTGCCATGCTTTTAGCCTTTCTCGGATCGATAGACTCTCTGTTAACCTCGCTGGCCGCGGATAGTAAAACAAAGACTCATCATGACTCCAATCGGGAGTTAATTGGGCAAGGGATAGGAAACTTGTCGGCGGGCCTTATTGGTGCTGTACCAGGTGCGGGTGCCACAATGCGAACTTTTGTGAACATTGCCTCTGGTGGTACGACTCGTCGCTCTGGAATTATTCATGCCGCTTTTTTGTTAATTATAGCCCTCGTCTTCGCTAAGGAAGCCAGTCATATCCCACTCGCGGTTTTAGGAGGAATATTACTTAAGGTGGGCATCGATATTATCGATTGGCGTACTTTAATGCGTATACGAAAACTGCCGCGACCTGGCGTTTTCATTATGTTAACGACGTTGACTCTTACAGTATTTGTAGATTTGTTGACTGCAGTTGCTGCAGGCACTGTAATGGCCTCGGTCATCTTTGTTTCAAAGATGGCTGATTTTCAAATGAAAAATATCAAATCCAGTTTAGGCGGCAACGTAGCCTTTGATTTAACCACGGAAGAAGAAAATATATTGGATCAGGTAGGGGATAAAGTCGTTCTACTACAAATAGAGGGCCCGTTGAGTTTTGCAACCGCTCGCGATATCACCCTAATGATGGAAGAAACGGCGAGCAATGATGTATTACTAATCGATTTGTCGAGGGTTCCTTTTATTGACAGCAGCGCAGCGTCTACTCTGGAACAAGCAACTGAAAGGCTGGTCGCAAATGACGATCATATTATCATTTTAGGTGCCTGCGACAGGGTTCTTAGAATTTTGCAGAAAACCGATGTATTCGAAATGGTTGGTGAGGGCCAATTTGTCGCGAACAGGTTAGACGCCTTAAAACTCGCCCAGAAATTAGTAAACCAATAGGGAGCCAGAAATCTGAATCGCAACAACTGGCATAAAATTATTTCCTTATATAAAGAGGGTAGTGTGTAATATTTCCTGTCTGCGCACCGCCCCCCTGTTTTCATCAGGAAGGTGGTATTGGAATTTTTCCCGAAAGCATTTTACTCCTCATGCTTTCTTCTAAGATGAGTTTTGTATGGCTGAGATAAAAATAGAGATTGATTTTGATCAAGATCTAACGGTTTTCAACGTAAGCGGTAGCCTTGTGGCCGGCGAATTGTTGGAGAGTACGAGAACTTATCGTCAAGGTAAGACGACGAGGCAGGTTTTGTGTGATTTTACCAATGCAACCTGGGGGGGGGATTACAATTGAGGATCTCAGGAAAAATACCGCTATTGCAAAGCAATACTCTACTGAGGGCGATAGATATGCCTTTGTCTTCTCCACTGATTTGGATTTCGGAATGGGTAGAATGCTTGCTGCTTACGCCGAGATGGAGAAGTATGTTAGTGACATTGGCATATTTCGATCGGTCAGTGATGCGATGAAATGGCTGGCGGATAATTCCTGAATTTCTAATCGCTAGCACCTACATTACCGTTGAAGGAGGGCGACTATCCCGCTTTTGGCTTCCGGTAATTCTGCATTCTTCTCGATCTAAATCCAGCAAAAAACAGGCTGCTCCTACGATGTTAGGTATATAATCACGAAAATGTTTGGATTTGGATTTGGATTTGGATTTGGAGTGGGCTGGCCCTATGAATCAGGGTAAAATTGGCCTGTTTTTCTTGCGTTCAATAAATATATAAAAGACCAATACGCTCCGCTGTAAAAAACTGAGAAATCGATAGAAGGAATGTTGTGGATTTATCAAGAAAGGCAATAGCTTAATTATAAAAAGCTATTCTAGTCAGCGAGAAAGAGATTCATAGTCTTCGTGCTGCTGAGTCTATGGAGCAAGAAAAAGACAATGAGTGCAAAGAAACACTAGCGGCTATTGCTAGTGTTAGAAATAAACTCGTAGGTGAGATAGGTAAATTTGCTGACTACAGCAACTATCACGTACTTATTGTTGGCGATATTGCAATGGAGAGGGAGGTCACAAGCTTTTTGCTAAAGGGAAATGGATTTTTTTCATATTGATGAAGCAAACGACGGTCACACTGCAATCGTAGAAATAAAAAATAAGAAAACTCCCTACGGCAAAAAGAGTCCCTATGACTTGGTGTTGTGTGATCTGAACATGCCTACGATTTCTGGGCTGGATGTGTTAAAGATAATAAAAAAAGACAGTAGCTTCACAGCAATGCCTTTTATCATGATTACGGGTCTTATGGATAAAGAAAATCTATTGGAGGCTGTCAGGTTAGGCGTTAGTGATTACGTAGCAAAGCCTTTTGAGGAAGCGGATTTATTATCCAAGATAGACAAAGTTCTTTTGTAATTGTGCTTCTCCTTCTCCTTCTTTCCGGTAATCTTGATTATTCTCGCCATTCTTCACTAAGTGAGCCGCTTCCACCCAATCATTCCAACTTGATGTGCTTAACTTTATAGCCTAAAGTCACGTGATTAGTGGCATTTCCGGCGAACCAAAACTATTGTGCTTAGCGATATAATCGAAACAGATCTTGGTGAACTAGCGCAGGTCGTTAGGTCCTCTATTAGATCCTCTACGGATGAATCAGGGCAGGCAACTCAATTCTTGATCGATGAAACTATTCAATCTTTAAGTGTGTGGTGGGATAAGAATTCCAGTGGGTTTCAGAGTAAATATTCGATTGAGGGTGAAATCGTAGGGTTTATAGTTGTTAAGGATTTTTGGAACCTTTCACATCTATTCGTACTTCCGAATTACCAACGATTTGGGATTGGCAAGGCTCTAGTACAAAGTGCCATCGATGCTTGTAAGGAAAGAAGCCCCGAAAAGAAGCTTAAATTGAACTCTTCGACGTACGCCGCTGATTTCTATAAATGCGTAGGATTCAGGCAATCAGGACCAAGTTTAGAAAGACCAGGCGGCTGTATTCCTTATGAATATAGCTATTGAGTAAGTAATCCACCTAGCCTCCAGCTAATCTCCCGTACTCTTTGCTACTGCTGAAGGAGGGTGGTTTTCCTGCTCCTCGCTTCCGCTAATCACCCATCGAATCCCCACAAATTTCATTATGTTCTTGCTATTTCTCCTGGATCAAGCGATTGTCCGCTGATCTTCGGATACGGTGCCAGCAGGCCTGTTACTCACACATTATGTGTAAAGCATCCTGACCCTCATAGAACATAGCAGACATTCTGACTATGTTAGGGAGAGAAAGGTCAGGGAGGGAAAATGAAACCTCGTATAAGAATATTCTTCTGGGCAGTTGCAGCCGCTTCACTGATTGGATGTGCACATCAAGCGGAGCCGTCGGCTAACTCGCAATCCGATCGAGGAAAGGGTTCAGATATCTATCTAGCTGATAGTCCTGGCATATCGGAGATGAGGAGTGCGCGGGCGCAATTGGAGTGGAGAAGAGCTAATGAGGAAAAAAGACCTGCAACGCCTTTATATTGAGGGTTACTAACTTAGTTCTATTTCCGGTAATCTTTACTACTGCCAGAGTGGGGCGGTATTTCTACTCCTTGTTTCCAGTAATGCGCGCTTTAATCGGAACTAATTGTCATCAATTCCTTCCTTTTTCCTTCAATGGCATCGAATTTCGTGGGTACTACCTGATTTTCTGCTAAAGTGATTTTTACGAGCAAAAATTGGGAAGTCCAACTATCAGATATGAACGAAGATTACGAAGCTGAATTGCGAGTTATCGTAAAAGCCCGTAACAGTACTAGGCCGACGGGCGGAGCTCTTTTTTTATGCGCTTGCTCTGCCACGTTGCTGCTTGTGTTTGGAAGAGGATTGTATGTTGAGTCTTTCTCGATACTCTTATTAATAGTGCTCCTCGGGCTTCCCGGTTGCCTCCAGGTAGTCAGTAAAAGACGATATGCAGCGAAAATTCCGTGTCCCCGTTGCCATGAGCCATATGGTTGGTCTAGTAATTGGCCGCCAAATTTGGAAGCATATAAATGTAAGAACTGCGGTCTTAAATTGCAATCTGAGAAAGAATGAACCCTAGGCTCCGATACCAATAGATCCCAGCTTGAAGGGCGGCTATTGTACTGCTGCTATTAGTTATATCTCTTTGAAAACATTGCGTATTCCGTTATTATAATTTCCGGTAATCTTTATTACCGGAAATAGTAATTCACGGAGGGGACTTTGTTATTCGTTAGAAACCCTGCAATCTCGCGCCTTACAGCTTAAATTTGAGCACTAAGCTTCTACCTCATTAACTCTCACCACTTCAGTATAAACATAGTCATTCCAGGATAAGTCACTTGAAATTTTGCCTTCACGAACTAATATGTTCCATGCTTCCTGACAATAATGTTCAAACGTTTCTTCTATTAGGCCAGTAATATCAGAAACGACCGATACGCATATTTCGAAGGTGCAATCTGACTGGAATTCACCGTTTGCATCGATTTTTCTTTGAATTATCAAATTCATGCCGATGATCTCACTCAAGCTGGATTAACGAATTACCTGTAGAAATATAACGGCAGTTTCTAACGAAGTTTGAGGGAATTTGATTTAATGCTATCGGCATCCATTAATTTGTAATCAGACCTGTGTTTTACGCTTGGTGCGCATGGTGACAAACTCCTCGGCCAGGGTTGGATGGATGCCGATGGTGTTGTCGAAGTCAGCCTTGGTGGCCCCGCTGTTCATAGCAACGGCAAATCCCTGCACCAGTTCTCCCGCATCCGGTGCCACCAGATGCAATCCAATTACCTTGTCGCTCAGCTTGTCGACAATTAGCTTGATCATCGACATCTCATCACGGCCGCTTAGAGTGTGTTTTAACTGCCTTACGGTGGCTGTATAGACGTCGATATCAAATCCCTGGCTATGTGCCTCCGCTTCGGTCAAGCCCACGGTGCCGAGATTAGGATGGCAAAATACCGCGGTAGCAATGTTCTGGTAATTCATAGTCTGCTTTTCCCAGGAAAACAGCGCTTTGGCCACGATTTGACCTTCTGCCAGCGCGACTGGGGTCAAGGCTACGCGATCAATCACATCGCCAATGGCATAAATACTGGGCTCGGCGGTCTGAAAGTCCTCATTGACCACGATTGCACCCGATTTTGCAGTCTCTACCGCTACATTTTCCAGCCCCAGGTCTGAGGTCATAGGCCGACGGCCGGTGGCTGAAAGAACCACCCCGCACTGGAGTTGCTCGCCATTGCTCAGTCTGACGGTTAACTTGCCGGCTTGTTCAGAGATTTCAGCAATGTCGCTATTCAGCTTAAGGCTTAGGGAGCGGCCAATTTCAGCGCTAATGAACGCGCGGATATCATCGTCAAAACCGCGCAATAGCAGATCGCCACGATACACCAGTGTGGTATCGACGCCCAGTCGACTGAAGATACTGGCAAACTCTACCGCGATATAGCCGCCACCGATTACTACCATCGATTCGGGTAATTGCTCCAGGGCGAAGATTTCATTCGAGCTAATAGCGTGCTCATGTCCTGGAAATTTGGGAATCCATGGCCATCCGCCGACGGCGATAAGAATGTGTTTGGCGCGTATTCGTTTGCCATCGACGAGGATTTCATGGGCGCTGTGAATTTTGGCTCTGGCCTCAAATACCGTGACCCTGTTGTTATCCAATATGGCTTTATAGACGCCATTTAAGCGGGCAATTTCCTTGTCTTTATTCGCCTTCAGCTTGGACCAGTCGAAGTGAAGGTTATCAAAATCCCAGCCAAAACCACGGCTATCTTCCAGATCATCATGATAATGCGCCGCATAACTAAACAGTTTCTTCGGCACACAGCCCACGTTGACGCAGGTGCCACCGAAATAGCGTTCCTCGGCAATAGCCACCCTGACGCCCAGGCTTGCGGCAACTCGAGCGGCACGGACGCCGCCAGATCCCGCCCCTATGACAAATAAATCGTAATCGAATTCTTCCAAGTTACTGTATCCTTTACACCTTGGTTCAATGTAGCGTAACTGAAGTGGCATTATGCACCAGCTACTCTGGCGAGAACACCAAGACCCGTAATGCAAGCGAATCTATTCGATAACAATTCAGATCCGGATTACCTGCTTGAGCACAGGCTTGACGATGCCATTATCGAGGAATACCCCTACGCTTTTACCCAAGCGCAATCCGCAAGCTTGCTACAAGAATTGCTAAAGCAGATTCCCTGGCAGCAGGAAACTCTGAAGATTGCGGGAAAAGTTATTGCTGTACCCAGATTGCAATGCTGGATGGGCGACAGTGAAAGCCATTATGGTTATTCCGGAATACGACTGAAGCCCGAGTGCTGGAATGTGCCGGTCATGCAAATTCGTCAGCGGGTAGAAAAGCTGTCGGCGCTTGAATTTAACTCGGTGCTGATTAATTATTACCGCAACGGACAAGACAGTGTCGCCTGGCATGCCGATGATGAAAGGGAGCTTGGTAACGAACCGGTGATTGCCTCTGTGAGTTTCGGTGCCGAAAGAGTATTTCAATTGAAACGAAAGAAAGGAAATCAACCCGGCAAGTTTCAACTAACACTTCGACATGGCAGTGTTCTTATTATGGGAAGCGGTCTGCAAGACAATTGGTTACACCAACTGCCGAAGGTGAAGGGTTTAGACGCTCCGCGAATAAATCTTACCTTTAGAAATATTATAGTCCATGGCTGAGCGCATAAATCCTTGTTGCAAGCCGTATTAAATTACACACTGTTATGATGATACTCACACTAATTCGGTAGCGGCTTTGGATAAATTCGACATTTGCATTATTGGGGCTGGAGTTGTCGGCCTGGCCATCGCTCGACAACTTTCTGCCACAGCGGAATTTAGCAAGTTAAGTATTTTGTTGCTCGAGCAAGAAACCAGTTTTGGTCAGCATACCAGCAGCCGTAACAGCGAAGTTATCCATGCAGGTATTTATTACCCAACAGGCAGTCTGAAAGCGAAACTCTGCCTGCGGGGAAAACAATTGCTGTATTCTCATTGCGAAAAATTCGACATCCCCTTTAAGCGCATAGGAAAATTAATCGTCGCCGAAGAAACCGAGATCAATCAGCTGCAGGCGCTAAAAGTAAAAGCGGAAGAAAATGGTGTGCTGGACCTGCAATGGATAGATAAGCAGCGATTGGCGGTAATCGAACCCGCAGTGAAATCCCATACCGCCCTGCTATCTCCATCGACGGGAATAATCGACAGCCACAGCTATATGCAGAGCTTGCTTCACCAGGCAGAAAATTCCGGCGTTCAATTTTCGCCACGTACGAAAGTCGTTTCGCTCGATCCGCTGACTCAGGGCTTTGTGGTGCATGCCGAAATCGATGCGGCGAATAATCCCGAAACTTATCGATTCGAGTGTCGCTGCCTCATCAATAGTGCAGGACTCTATGCGCAATCATTGGCGGCGCAAATCGGTGGTAACACGTTTAACAGTATTCCCGAATTGCATCCCTGCAAGGGTGACTACTTCAGCTACACAGGACGTAACCCCTTCAGTCATCTGATCTACCCAATGCAGGAAGCCAATGCCCCTGGCTTGGGAATTCACGCCACCCTTGATTTGTCCGCGCAACTTCGATTTGGGCCAGACAGTAGCTTTGTGAACGAAATAACTTACGCCATTGATGCCAGCAAAGCGGAAGTGTTCGCGCAGGAAATAGGTAAATATTTTCCAGGCATCTGCAGAGACAAGTTGTTGCCAGCCTATTCGGGTATTCGGCCGAAACTTACCGGGCCCGATCAGCCGGCAGCCGACTTTTCTATTCAGGATTCATCGGGTAGCGACATGAAGGGGCTCATTCAATTGTTTGGTATTGAGTCACCAGGGTTGACGGCAAGCCTTGCTATAGGGGAATACGTAGTAGAACTAATCCAGCGGGAGTTGACCGGCTAAGGCGGCTGATGGCGAAGTAAAACGTTACGGCCTAAAGTTAAATCTGCTACAAATATTAATCGTTTAATTCAACTGCTTACTTCAATTGGAGAGTTAAATTAGAGAGTTCAACTGGCAATTTCAACTGACAATTTCAACTACAGGGTCTGGGTCGCCTGTTCCTGATCGGACTGCCCTTTCAGCAAATTTTCTATTCTCGTTTTTGCAAGCGACCCGCGATTAGCAAATTGTATCCCAAACCCGGCCTTCCTGACTCCCTGTGCGCGTGGTGGAGTCACCCAGACCACTTTTCCGGAGAGGGCGATTTTTTCTGAATTGTCCATTAGCTTTAAAATGAGAAATACCTCGCTGCCAATTTGATAGCGGGTGGAAACTGATAGAAATAGTCCGCCATTGATCAGGAAAGGCATATAGGCGCTGTGGAGCGCCTGCATGGTATTAATCGACAAAGACAAAATTCCATTTCGTCTGCTCATATCATCTTCCTTGCTGAATACGCCAGCCCTGCTTTCTAATTAGCCTGACTATTTGCTCTGTGCAATCTTGCTCCAATGCCATAGCAATGATTCCATAATTAATTGCGGATTAGGGTTTGTGCTCGCCGCCAACTGTCTCCTGGCCTGCTCTACCTCCGAGTTGAATCGCAATAATCTTTTTGCCGTGGAATTTACTTTGTCGTGGGACGACGCCAGTACGGCGTACAGGGCTAGTGTGGGCTGTTCGACTTCCCTCGGCTCTTTAGCTGTTTCCTCATTCGACAACAGACACTTAACTAATATAGACGAGGTTGACGCTAAATACCCTAATACATCAAGTTCTCCTATTTTCGCCGACAGTCCGAGCACAAACTGGATTGAAACTTTGCCCAGGGCGAGCTCGCACAAGCTGGCGAGAAATTGCTGTTTGGTCTGCAGCTGATCACCATCGGCTAATGCCAGTGCCCGAACAGGATTGTTCCCGCTTGCATTTAATAACGCATCGATGCCGGCGCTACTGCCCAAAATGGATTGAAGCCATTCGCTGGCCTGTTCGCGGGAAGGCGTGGGGAAGTTCAGTTTTTGGCATCGACTGCGAATGGTCGCCACCAATCTTCCCGGCAGGTCGCTTATCAAAAACAAGTAGGTATTAGGGGTGGGTTCTTCCAGGGTTTTTAACAAGGCATTCGCCGCATTGGCATTTAAGTGCTCGGCGTTATGGATAATGATAATTTTTGCCGCCCCGGTATGGCTAGTGCGAATTGCGAACTCAGACATGGCTCTTATCTGATTAATCTTAATGTCTTTACTGCCTTCTTCTGGCGCAATTTGTAAAATATCTGGATGGTAGTTTGCCCCACCTTGCTTACAGTTCGCACATGTACCACAAGCGCTGGTGGAAGATCTATTTTGACATAACAGGAAATGCGCTAACGCACTGACAAACTGTGATTTTCCCATGGCTGAATCGCCGTGGAATAAATAGGCATGAGCGAGTTGCTTGCTCTCGAATAGCTCGCTAAGTTGTTGCCATAGGGGAATCTGCCAGGGAAGCGGCGCCGAATACTCCAATCCCGGTTGATTTAAGTGACTATCATTCATAGCTTAACCATCAATTTAACTATCAATTTAACCATCAATTTAGCCATCAATTTTGATATTCAGTCTTTGTTTTAACACGTCGATCAGGTCAGACTTCACCGTTTCCAGTTTTTGCGAGGCGTCGATAATCACGCAGCGGCGCGGATCAGCCATAGCGATATCGAGATAGGTCTGTCTTACTCTTGCAAAAAATTCTAATTCTTCTCGTTCGAAGCGATCCAGCTTGCCGCGTTTCATTGCCCGTTGCATACCCGTTTGCGGATCGAGATCTAATATGATTGTTAGATCCGGTGTAAGCTCGTCTTGCACCATAGATTGCAATTGTTTTATTGTGCCACGATCAACACCCCGCCCTCCTCCCTGATAGGCGAATGTAGCATCGGTAAAGCGGTCGGAAATCACCCACTTGCCAGCCATCAGTGCTGGCTTGATCAATGTTTCAACATGCTGAGCTCTGGCCGCAAATACCAATAATAATTCCGTCAATTCTGTGACGGGTTCTACTTCGTCTTCCAATAGCAACTCACGAATCTTCTCGGCCAGGCGTGTACCTCCAGGTTCTCTGGTCACAATGTACTCAATGCCTTTGGTGTCCAGATACTCGGTAATAGACCCGATATTAGTGCTTTTGCCAACACCCTCAATGCCTTCCATGGTGATGAAATATGCGCGCTTATTCTGCATTACTCTTAGTCCCTTAATCTAAAATTCGGGTTTAATTGTGTCATTGCGTCGCTGCTGGAGACTGATATTGCCTTACCGCTTTATTGTGCTCTTCGAGCGAGCTCGAGAAATAGTGACTCCCGTCACCTTTAGAGACAAAATACAAATAATCCGATGGCAAAGGATTTAGAGCGGCGGTGATTGATTCCAAACCAGCAAGCGCTATTGGCGTTGGCGGCAGACCACTAATTCTATAAGTATTATATGCCGTCACCGTGGTTAGATCCTGTCGCCGAATATTCCCATCGTAAGCCACGCCCATTCCGTAAATAACTGTCGGGTCAGATTGTAATCGCATTCCTGATTCGAGGCGCCTGATGAAGACTCCGGCTATATCTCCTCGCTCACTATTGTTTGCTGACTCTTTTTCGATTACCGATGCCAGGATTAATGCCTGGTACTTATTTTCATAGGGCAATGCGCCCAACCTGGAATTCCAGGCATCATTCAATACGCTGTCTAATCGGCTGTTTGCTCTGCTTAATAACTCCAGATCAGTTGTATCCTTGGTGTAGAAATAAGTATCGGGAAATAGCATCCCTTCAGGATGTTCCGTATCCAGACTCATTAACCCGGCAATTTCTTCAAGGCTCAGTGACTCGAGATTTTTGCTTATTTTTTCACTCGCCCAAATTGCCTCCAATGCCTGCTTGAAGGTCCAGCCTTCAAGTAGTGTTACTCGGTACTGAACAGTATCCCCCTGTACTATCTTCGCCAATAGATGGGCGGGTGACAGGCCCGTCTGTAATTCATACTCCCCAGTCTTGATCGCATTTTCTACCCCCTGTAATTTTGCCAGTAATTTGAATAACAGTGGATACTGAAGATATCCCGATGCGTTCAATTCCTCGGTAACGCGCGACAGGGAGCTTCCTGCACTTACTTCAATCAGCACTGGCTGGGCGGCGGGAACTAAAGCCGGTGGAGCATTCAGAGCGTCAATTGGAGAGTAGAGGAAGCGGAGCGAAAACAGCACAGAAACAAGTGCCAGCACTAAAAGCAACACACTCGCTACTGCAATTTTTCGAAGTAGTGGCTTAGCGGGCAGCGTTAAATATTTCATTTTTATAGTGAATAGCTTGTTGGGTTTTAGATCCGACTGGCCAGGAAAATACAGTAGCATTTCCGCTTAGTTTTATCACTGGCCACACGCCAAAAACGCTGTTGCACAGGAATGCTTCCCCGATATCGTTCAGCTCTTCAAAGCTTACTCTTGCCGATTCTACCGTTAACCCATCTTCTCTAAATCTGTTCAACAAGTACTGCAGCATTATGCCGTTGACTCCGGACTCAGAGAGATCCGGAGTGATCAGCTTGTCGCCTCTTAGCAGAACCAGATTACTCTTGCAGCCTTCTACTAGATAGCCCGCCTGATCCATGCACAGACCTTCGGCAAACTGCTCAGGGATTTCCCTGCTTGCCAATACCTGATCGAGTCGATTGAGGTGCTTCATCCCCGCCAAGGCGCGATTGCTTGAGAGTCGATGCTGGCACAGCATTACACTGACACCCGGCTCAATGCCATTGCCGTCTGCCGGAGACTCGGCCGTAGAATATGCAAACAGCTGAACAATACGGTTACTCTGCGCGTGCGGATCGGGTCGGTAGCCTCTTCCGCCGACACCCCGCGTAATGGTGATTTTGAGCACAGCATGGGGCCAGCTGTTGCTGAGCAATAACTGTTCAATTTCCTGCATCAGAGTCGTTAACGGAAGCGGAATACCAAGCTGCTGGCAAGAATTTTCCAGCCGGTTTAAATGAGCTTCCAACAGCACTGGATGAGCGCCGGCGACGCGCACGGTTTCGAAACAACCATCACCGTATTGAAAGCCGCGATCAGCGATAGAAATTAAATTTGTCGGCTGCCCGTTGATCAAACTTTGCAAGGGTGCATCCACCTAAGTTTAGCTAGTCAGACAGCGATTCTGCTGCTCGCCCGCTAGCTGAATCTGGAGAAGATAAGGCTGCCATTAGTGCCGCCAAAACCAAATGAGTTAGAGAGAACCACATTGACTTCCTGTTCTCTACTGTTGTGTGGCACATAATCCAGATCGCAGCCCTCGCTGGGATTGTCCAGATTTATGGTTGGGCTAATGACCTGGTCTCTTAATGTCAGCACAGAAATAATCGCCTCTACCGAGCCTGAGGCGCCGAGTAGATGACCCATCATCGACTTGCTCGAACTGACACAAAGATCTTTCGCATGTGCCCCAAAGACAGATTTTATCGCCAGGGTTTCAGCAATATCCCCGGCTACCGTAGACGTGCCATGGGCGTTGACATAGTCTACTTGGGAGGGATCCATCTGCGCACTCAATAGTGCGTTGCGCATACACAATGCCGCGCCTGTCCCACCCTCCGGCGGCGATGTCATATGATAGGCATCCCCGCTCATACCAAACCCCACTAATTCGGCATAGATATTTGCCCCGCGTTTCCGCGCGTGCTCTAGTTCTTCCAGCAGCATGATGCCGGCACCATCACTGAGCACAAAACCGTCTCTGTCTTTATCCCAGGGTCGGCTGGCATGTTGTGGATCATCGTTTCTGGTTGATAAGGCGCGGGCCGCACAGAACCCACCCAGACCGACTGGCGAGGTCGCCATTTCGGAGCCGCCTGCCAACATTACCTCGGCCTGATTGTTGGCAATCATGTTCGCGGCAATACCGATATTGTGTGTGCCGGTAGTACAGGCAGTTGTTATCGCTATATTGGGCCCTTGCAAGCCGAAGCGAATAGAGAGGGTTCCCGCAGTCATGTTGATAATCGAGCCGGGAACAAAAAATGGAGAAATTTTACGAGGACCAGATTTGTGTACGAGAAGCGAATTGTTTTCGATACTGACAATGCCGCCGATGCCGGAACCAATGGCTACTCCGGCACGCTCCGGATTAAAGTTAGAATCTTCCAGACCAGAATCCTGAAACGCCTGCACCCCTGCCGCAATGCCGTAGTGCATGAATATGTCCATGCGCCGGGCGTCTTTGGCTTGCATATAGTCGGTACAATCAAAGTCCTTAATTGAACCGCCAAATCGCGTGCTAAATTCACTGGTGTCAAAACGATCGAGCATGGTAATGCCGCTCTGACCATTCTTGATAGCTGTCCAGGCTGTATCGACATCATTCCCTAGCGGGGTGATAAGACCAAGCCCGGTTACTACTACCCGTCTAGCGTTCAATAGTGCGCTCCCCTGTCTCTAAATACTTATCGCCAAATAAACAAAAGCTACTCAAGAATACTCCAGAGTAGCTTTAGCTTGTTTGATCTATTCAGTCTTACAGGTGTGAGTTGATGTAGTCACAGGCCAGTTGAACGGTAGTGATCTTCTCCGCTTCTTCATCCGGGATCTCGGTTTCGAACTCTTCTTCCAAAGCCATCACCAATTCCACAGTATCCAGAGAATCTGCACCCAAATCTTCTACAAATGACGCAGAAGGCTTTACTTCGTCTTCTTTAACGCCGAGCTGTTCGCAGACAATTTTTTTAACCCGCTCTTCTATGCTACTCATATTTTTTATTAGCTCCTAAACCTATGTTTCTTCAGGCATTTCTTGCTGCCTTTTTGTGACGGTTGCCTCGCAGTCAATCCGCCGTCTATTTCAGGACGCAAGTTTACCCCTATTTGATAACGATGTAATGTTTAAATTAAAAAATTACTATTGATCATTAAACTTCGATTAAACTCAGTTACTTAGGGTATCAACCCATGTACATACCGCCATTCACATGAATGGTTTCCCCAGTAATATACGCCGCATTATCGGAGGCGAGGAAGCCTACTACCGCGGCGATTTCTTCTGGCTGCCCGAGGCGACCCAGTGGAATTGATGACAATAGAATTTCGGTTTGCTTTTCCGGCAAATCGCGGGTCATATCTGTATCGATAAAGCCCGGAGCTACCGCGTTTACGGTAATACCACGAGAGCCGATTTCCTTGGCTAAAGCACGGGTAAAACCTTCTATGCCCGCCTTGGACGCCGCATAGTTCGTCTGCCCGGCATTGCCACTGGAAGCTACCACAGAACTGATGTTGATAACCCTGCCCCTGCGAGCCTTGGTCATGCCATTTACACAGGCCTTGCAGAGCCGATACATAGAACCAAGATTGGTATCGATTACTGAGGCCCACTCATCTTCTTTCATACGCATCAATAAGTTGTCACGCGTGATACCGGCATTATTTACTAAAACCGAGACTACGCCATATTCTTGCTCGACACCGGCAAGCAGGGCGGCGACGGACTCGGCAGAGGAAACATCGGCACTCATCCCCCCGCCTTTTATTTGCTGCTCCGCCAGATAGGCAGTAATCTGCTGCGCACCCATTGCCGTGGTAGCTGTGCCCACGACGGTAAAGCCCCGGTTGCCCAATTCCAGTGCGATAGCTCGGCCTATGCCTCGGCTTGCACCTGTAACCAGAGCTATTGCGGATGAATCGCTCATTGCGTACTCCTGTTTAGTAAACTTTGTTGCTTGAGAGTGGAAAAATGCGCTGTCTAGTCTGAAACTTCTGCAATCGCACTATTCAGACTCGGCGTAGTATCGCTACCAAAACACGCCAGCTCGGATTCAATGCGTTTAATCAAACCGCAGAGCACTTTTCCCGGACCGCACTCAATTAATTTAGTGACACCAGCCTTGTGGAGTAATTGAACAGAATCTACCCATAGAACAGGCGCATACAATTGCTTTATTAGATTTTCCTTTATCTGAACAGGGTCAGTATTGATCTGCGCAGTGGCATTTTGTACCACCGGGATCGTTGCCCCATTAAATTCAACCTTGTCGAGTTCCTGTTTCAACAACACGGCAGCAGGTCGCATGAGCGCACAATGGGAAGGCACGCTGACATTCAGCGCCAGAGCGCGCTTGGCACCCGCTTCCTTGCACAGGACCATGGCGCGATCCACGGCGTCGGCGTCTCCGGCAATTACGGTTTGTCCCGCTGAATTGAAGTTAGCCGCCGAGACAACTTGCTCCGCCGCTGCCTGTTGGCAAATTTCATTAATCTTATAGTTATCCAGGCCCACAATTGCCGCCATTTTACCTGTCCCCGGTGGGACTGCCGACTGCATAAACTGACCCCGTTTATGCACTAAATTTAGCCCATCGGCGAAACTGATCACCTCGGCACAAACCAAGGCTGAGTATTCACCCAGACTATGGCCGGCGAGAATCGAAGGTTTGACCGCCTGTAGCTGATTCCACAGCCGCCAGATGGC
>FLOH01000447.1_pt1 | contig 89694 bp, 76 predicted proteins | sample 756751 | NCBI WGS metagenome assembly FLOH01 (sample SAMEA4026879, study PRJEB14308) | marine metagenome | biome: coastal water; material: water | depth 74 m
TACGCTTGCATTTTATTTTTGCCTCTCAAAACGAAGTACGGATAAAGGAACTTCTTCAGGAAGTGGCGGTACTGAACAAACTGGTGGCAGAATTGCGGGAAGAGAGGAATTTTCATGCAAAATCCACCGAGGAAAAACGCTCCGGAGGCCATAATGGATTAAATGGGACGAAAGACCCTATAAGCGATGATCAGGAACCCAACACCCGGCCAGATGCCAAAATATCCTCATAAATTTCCTTAACACCCCGTGCAACCGATTGAATGTGAAATTTATTTTTGAAATTTTCACTCCCTTTTCGGCCCAATTCCCGGCACAGACCAGGGTTGGCTGCCAGATTTTCCATCTGTATTGCGAGCGCATCAACATCGCCGGGAGGAACCAGCCATCCGCACTCACCCATCCTAACCACCCATCCGGGACCGGAACCGGGAATATCGCTGGCAACAATCGGCTTACCGTACCGCATGGCTTCGAGCAGCACCACACCAAAGGCCTCGGTCCTTTCAAGGGAGGGGAGGCAAAACACATGGCATGTGGCGAAAAGGGCCTGAAGCATCTCATTGGAAAGCCCCCCCCTGAGCAACACGCGATTTTCAAGGTCTTTCCGGCGAATCGCTTTCTGCAGGCGAGCTCTGAGATTCCCATCGCCCACAATCTGCACTGCGACCGCCTCCGTTCGTCCGGCTGCCCCAATGAGCACATCGAATCCCTTGTAATAAGTGAGACGGCCTACGGAAAGCACCCTTAAACAACCTGGGCGCCAACTCCTCTCCGCCTGTTGAAAGGCATCCGCCTCAGGCCACGGAAGACGCTCGGGATCCACACCCAAAGGAACAACGGCGCATTTCGAAATCCACGGTTTCAAGGGGATGCTATGGTGCAGATAGGGTTTTGAGGTCGCCAGTATCTTTTCCGCCCGCTTGAGCATCCGTTGCTCCAATGGCCGATAACACCGATACGCCGGCTGCAAACGACGATCAATGGCGGAAGACACCACATCGGAATGCCACTGAATGACCCAGGGAACAGAGCGAGCCTCCGAAAGGGCCAAACCCCAGAAGGCTGATGGATTGGGGAGATGCAAATGAAGGATATGCGGGCGAAAGGATCGAATGATTTTTCTAAGGACAAGCGGAAAGGACAGGCTGATGGGCGTGTACAGGATCTGCCCCAGGGAAGGCACCCGAAAAATCGGAACCCCTTCGATCTCTTCCCTGGAAGATGACCGACCGGACAGGTGATGGTGCACCAAGCCAGCAACTTCTGAACCCTCATCTTTGAGCGACTTCAGAAGATCTCTCAAAAAAATTTCCATCCCCCCGGCATAGGGTGGATAGTATTTTCCGATGTGAAGGATTCGCACGCCTAAGGCCTTAAAATTACTGCAAGGTTTCATCCAGGCGTTTTGAAAGCAAACCCACCTGATGTTTCATGCTTCGATCCGTCTTCATCTTCTTTTCCACCAGTTCGGTGGCGTACACCACGGTGGAATGGCTGCGATTGATGGTTTTGCCGATGGTCTCCAGCGTCTCATCGGAATGTTTACGGCAAAGGTATGCGTAGATATTTCGTGGATATGAATACACTTTTTTTCGAGATCTCGAACTGAGCATCTCGAGATCTACCTTGTAGTACTCGCACACCAGTTTCCGTATTTTTTCGGTGGTAATGGAACACTCTCCCGATACCAGAGAGCTCACCACCTCCTTGGCCAGATCCATATCAATTCTTGCTCCCACCAGTTCAGACCTTGCCTTAAGGCACTTCAGCGCACTTTCCATCTGCCGTACGTCACGTTTGAGCTGACCTGCCAGGAAATGGACCACATCCTTTGAAAGAAAAACGTCGTATTCCTTGGCTTTTTCCATCAAAATCTGCACCCGGGTTTGATAGTCCGGTCCTCCGATGGTGGTCACCAAACCCGATGTCAGACGGGAAGAAAGCTCCTTGGACATTTGTGGGATATCTTTGGGGGGTAGAGAACTGGTGAAGATGATTTTCTTGCGGTCCTGGGCCAGTGCATCCAGGGTATAGCCTAATTCCGTCTGTATTTTTTCTTTTCCACCCAGGAAATGGACCTCCTCCAAAAGAAGCACATCACATGACCGACGGTATCTGCTTTTAAATGCCTCAATCTGTCGGGTTCGTAAAGAAGTGATCATTTCGTTTGTGAAGTCCTCGGCAGTCATGTAAAACACGCGGGATTGCGGGTTTGCAGCTAGAATGGTATGCCCGATGGCTTGAGAAAGGTGGGTCTTTCCCAAGCCGGTATTAGAGAGCATCAAAAGGGAATGATAATTACAGGGGTCCCCCAGGGCAATATTTTTAGAGGCCGAATAGGCAAATTCATTGGATTGCCCCACAATGAAACGATCAAACGTAAACTGACTGTTCAACAGAAAATTCCTGGAACGCTTGTTTTGGGGCATACCCGGAAGGATCTGCTGATCCGGGTGGGGCCGAAGGGTCGCGGGGGATGGTGTTCTTTTCCGGCGCTGCACTTTAAACTGAACATCAATGGACTCGTCGACCATGGCGTTAAACTTCTCCCTGATCAAATCCAGGTAATTTTCTACAACCCAGTCTTTGGAAAATCGATTGGGACAACCTAAGACAACGGCGCCCTTTTTGGTCTCAAGGCATACGATGGGTTTTATCCAAAGAGAAAAGGTATTATCCGGAACCCGTGTCTTGATCTGGTTTTTGATTTCACCCCAAACGGTTTTCATGATTTGCTCCCGGTAAAACGAAAAGAGAAGAAGTGAAACATGACGGCAAAAATGAATGCTGGATATCTACAGCAAAACCAAAGGGGGTGTCAAAGAGGCTTTGGCGTAATCAATTTTTAAGGGCAAGGTTTTTTTCGACATTGGCTAACCTATTCCGTTTACAGTAAAAATATGACCCTTCTTTCTAAGGTGCTGAGAAAGCGAAGCATTTTTTATCCAAATAATATATTTAATATCAAAGGTTTATACAATGTACACTATTTGTTCAAAAAAAGTTCCACAATCTTTATCTCCTGTTTAATCCGTTTTTCTTCGTTGTTTTACGAATTACATTTTTTTTGTTTGGTTTTTTCGAAAGGTCGCGTTTGCCCAATCTCCATCGGCCTTTTGGCATTTTTCCCCGAAAGAAAGAAATATGGAAATGTTTTTTGGTACACAACTCAACTAGAAGATTACCGAACGGGCTGGTTAAAATAGCCCAGATCCAAATCCGGGAAACGGTCCTTCAGACGGTCCGCCATTTTTCGCATCCCCACGGATTTATCATCGATTCCGGGCATTTTTTCCAGATAAAAAGCCGGATCAATGCAGAGGTTTTTCAGATGGAGGAAGTTCACGCCGGTTTTTGAAATCAACGCCGTCAAAGCCGCCATCTCTGCCGCCTGGTCCGAAATGCCGGGAAAAACCAGATAGTTCAACATGGTATACAGCCCCAGCTGCCGTGACAACGTGATGGAATCAATCACGTCATCAAATCCATAGGCTTTGGGTCGATAATAGGCCCCATAAAAAGCCGGTCTGGCACTGTTCAAACTGATGCGGATGGAATCCAGCCCGCTTTCCGCAATCTTTCGAATCCGCTCGGGAAAGCTGCCGTTGGTATTCAGGTTAATGGTACCGTTTTGGGTCTGCCTTCGAATTTCCCTGATGCTTTCCGCAATCAACCCATATTCCGTGAGGGGCTCCCCTTCACAACCCTGACCGAAACTCACAATGCCCTCGGGGGCATGGTTTAAGTGTGATACCGCCAGATTTACAATTTCGTCTACTGAGGGGGTGAACCTGATCCTTTCATGGGACGCTTCAAAGGAAGCGCCCGGCTGAAGGGAAAGGCACCCCAGGCAGGCGGCATTGCATTTTCGACTGACCGGCAATGGCGCTTCCCACCTTTTTAGAAAGAGATTTTTTGCGGCAAAACAATGGTTTTCCGTTGCACAAGTCGTCAAATGGTTGACAAGGGGCCCGCCTGGATTATTTTTCTTGAAATCCGAAATGGCCGGGACCAGATCCCGGTCATCATAATGGCGGGGATCCCATCGCTCATTATACTCCACCTCAAATGCCGCAGCCCAATACTGATCATCCCTGAAACCAACGGCCCCATAAGCCCATGACGGCAACACAAAAGATTTTTCACTGTAATCCGCCGCGGGAAGATGGGTTCTGACAAATCCCGGTTCAAGAAAAACGGCGACCGCATGGCAGGAGGTCGAGATTCCTTCCACATCCATTTCATAAATGGTTTTCAGTCGCCCCGTATGGGGGTCAAGCCCCAGAGGTGGGCAGGAGGGGATATAAAAGAGCTTGCTGAATTCCGGCATGATTATCAGGTCTTCCGGTTCAATCAGGGATTGCTTTGATCCGGAAAACCCGACCATTCTGAGGTATGGATGCTCATAAATCCTCCCTTCAGGGTCTGCGTAAAGCATGAAAGGCCGGTCTTTGAAATTTCGGGCTGTCATATGGATGCCTTTTCTGATACCTACTTGTTGACTCCGATCTGTCTGAATGCTTAAAATAGCAGAAATTTCATATCCCGGCAAGAACGTCGGCAGAAAAGAAACGGGTCCTGCCGATCCAGTATAAGGAACAGATGGCGCTGCTTAAAAAAAATACTGAAAAAAAGGGAAAACAATTCAGGCTTGTTAAGTTTTTCGCCTATGCCAGTTTTGTGGTTCTCATCATATTCAGTTTGCCTTTTTCCATGGTCATTTCACAACGGGCCAAGGACATCCTCATGAAAAGTCATGAAACCTACGCCCTCCTGCTGGGCGAAAACCTGAATCACCAGGTATTTCAAAATTTTGTGCTGCCCGTAACCCAACAGTTCGGAAAAATGCGGTTAAGGGAGAAACAACAGCAGGCCTTAATGGATCGAATCGTAAGAAATACCACCCACAGCTTTAAAATCGATCTGGTCAATATGTACGATATCAATCAGGGCGTTATCGCATATAGCACCGATCCCGGCCTTATTGGAAAAAAAGTACGGGAGAGCCTGGGCTACAAAAAAGCGGTTCTGGGCCAGAATTCTTCCAGGCTCGTATCCGGAGGAGAGGGATTATGGAGTACCGGTATTCAACGAATGGGGGGCGAAAAAAAGCTGAGAACCTATATTCCCTTCATGGGGGCAGGGCCCTTACTGGGGGACGCCGGGCATGTTTTAGGCGTCTTTGAATTGATACAGGACCTCACAGAGGAATATGAATCCCTGGTTCGATTTCAGTATCTTATTTTCGGTTTGTCAATCCTGATTATGGGCATGATTTTTGTGGCGCTTCTTTTTATCGTAAACAAAGCGGAAAAAACCATCGCTGAAAGGGCCAGGGAGCAACGAGAACTGGAAGCCCAGTTGAATCAGTCAGAACGGCTTGCGGCCCTGGGGGAGATGATTGCCGGCGTATCCCATGAAATCAGAAACCCGCTTGGAATCATTCGGAGCACTGCCGAGCTCATGGGCAGCATGTCGACCGACAATGAATCACAGGCCAAGCTCTCAGGCCTGATTGTTGAAGAATCCAGTCGGCTCAACAATATTGTTACGGAGTTCCTCGACTTCGCCCGACCCCAGGAACCTCATTTTCAGGACTGTGATCTGGATGAAATCTTGACCAAAAACATTCAATTTTTACAAACAGCGCTTGAGACGAAAAAAATTTCACTTGAGGATAAATTGTCCCATCAGCCCATGCCGCTCAAGGCGGATCCCCATTTGCTTTACAGATCTTTTCTAAACATTTTCATGAACGCCATTCAAGCAATGGAAAACGCCGGAACCCTTTCGGTCAGCGTATCTGAAGAAAAAGATGATTACCGTGTGATCATTGAGGATAACGGGGACGGCATTCATGAAAAAAACCTGAAAAAGATCTTCGATCCATTTTTCAGCACCAAAGACAAGGGAAGCGGCCTGGGTCTGTCCATTGTTCGCAATATAATCGAAGGCCATCACGGCCGCATATGGATCGAGAGCCATCATAGGGAATCCCATGCCGAAAAAACGGGAACCAGAGTTCTTATTCAGCTGCCAAAGGGTTAATCCGGATTCTTTGTTACGGAGTCAAAAACTATGGAAACCATCCTGATTGTTGATGATGAAAAAAACTATCTCGTTGTACTGGAAGCACTTCTGAGCGCTGAAGGCTATGAAATCGTAACGGCCAGGGATGCCAAAATGGCCGTCAGCATCCTTCGTGAAGCCGATCTCGATCTGGTCATCACGGATATGAAAATGCCGGGCATGAGCGGGATGGAACTTCTAGAGAAATGCAAGAAAATCAATCCGGAAATTCCCATCATCATGATGACCGCCTTTGGAACCATTGAAATGGCGGTTGAGGCCATGAAAAAACATGCCTATGATTACATCCAGAAACCTTTTGAAAATGAGAAGCTCAAGCTCACGGTAAAAAAGGCCATGGAAAACCACCGGTTGTTGAAAGACAACAGGCTGCTGGCGGAAGCCCTTTCCAATCGCTTCAGATATGGCAATATGGTGGGCAAAAGTAAGCCCATGATGAAAGTGTATGACCTCATCGACAAGGTCTCCAGTTCCAAGGCGTCAGTCCTCATCACCGGACCATCGGGTACCGGAAAAGAACTCATTGCCAAAGCCATTCACTACCAGGGGCCCAGAAAAGAGAGACCGCTCATTTCCATCAACTGCGGGGCGCTCACGGAAACACTTCTGGCCAGCGAACTGTTCGGGCACGAAAAGGGTGCGTTTACGGGCGCTGTCGCCATGAAAAAAGGTCGCTTTGAATTGGCGGACGGGGGCACCATCTTTCTGGACGAAGTGGGGGAAATGCCGCCGGCCCTTCAGGTTAAACTTCTGAGAGTTCTCCAGGAAATGGAGCTTGAACGGGTGGGGGGAACCCGAACCATCAAAGTGGATGTTCGCGTCCTTTCGGCTTCAAACCGGAATATCAAAGAGGACGTGGACAAAGGGATATTTCGTGAAGACCTCTACTATCGTCTGAATGTGATCCATATGGATGCACCGTCACTTCAGGATCGCACGGACGATATCCCACTGCTCGTGAAACATTTCATTGAAAAATTTCAAGAAGGGGATAGTGCGAAGAAAATTGAGCTGCGCTCAGAAGTATGGAAAGCGCTTTACACACACCCATGGCCGGGAAATGTCAGGGAATTGGAAAATGTCATTGAAAGGGCCATGGTCCTGCATACGGGCGGTGTTATCACCCTGGATGATTTGCCAAAAGCACTCGTGGATACGGAAACCGAATTTGATGTGGAACGATTTGTCCCTTCCCATATCCCCCTGCCCAAAGCCATGGAAGAGATAGAGGAAAGGCTTGTTCGAAGAGCCCTGGCCCAATCCAACAATGTTCAGTCCCACGCAGCCAAAAACTTAGGTATTACCAAAAGCCTGATTCAGCACAAAATGAAAAAGTACAACATCACCCTATAATGGTAAAAGGTCTTGTACCCAAAAATTATTCAATATTTCAAACATTTACAAAGAAACTGATTTATAAGGCCTATTTTTGGTACAAAATTTTGTACTATTTCGGCTTTTCTTTAAGAAACTGAAAATGATTATCAACCCCAATTCACCCCATAAAAAACAATAGGTTACGAAAAAAATGGCAGCTCGTTGTTTTTTTGGCAAGCTAATTGCAGTGTAGCAAAGGTCATATAGAGTCTAAAAATTACTCTTTCCTCCTAAGAAACCAACCTCGCTTTGCGGGGTTGGTTTTTTTATGCCTCCCAAAATCTGTAACCCGGCCTCAATATCCCAGCCGTTTCAAAGCACGGGTGTCTTTGCTCCAGTTTTTCTCAAGGCGCACCGCCAGATCAAGATAAACCCTCGCCTCGAACAATGCTTCCAGCTCAAGCCTGGCGGAACGCCCAATGTTTTTGATCATCTTCCCGCCACGGCCTATGAAGATGCCTTTCTGGGATTCGGTTTCAACGTGGATTCCGGCCCCAATGGATACCAGATTTTTCTCAGGCACATCCTCAATCTGAAAAACAGTTACGGCACATGCATAGGGCAGTTCCTGACTGAGGTATTGATAAATTTTCTCCCGAATAATTTCAGAAACCATGAACGCCTCCGATTGATCGGTGTTCATATCCGAAGGAAAAAACATCGGCCCCGGTTTCAAGTGCAATTTCAATTGGCGCAGTAATGCATCCACGCCTTGGCCCTTGAGCGCAGAGATGGGAATAAGGGCATCAAAGGGAAGTCTTTCCCCATAATCCCCTAAAATCGGGAGAATCCTTTCTTTTTCAACCTTATCAATTTTATTAACAGCCAGAAACAGGGGTTTTTTAATTGATTTCAAGCCATTGATGATGGATGGAATAGCGGGATCTTCACGGGCACCCACCTCAATCATCATCAAAATGATATCCACTTCATGAAAGGCGGCAAAAGCGGCATCAACCATTGATTTATGAAGCGCCGTCCGTGTTCGGTGAATCCCCGGCGTGTCCATAAACACCATCTGGCAGTCATCCTGGTGAAAAACGCCTAAGATACGGTTTCTCGTGGTTTGCGGTTTGGGAGATACAATGGCAAGTTTCGTCCCGATGATGCGGTTTAACAAGGTCGACTTACCCACATTGGGCGGACCAATAATTCCTATAAAACCCGATTTAAAGCTCATATCTTCTCCAAACGAATCCTTCCCGGAGGAACAGTGTCATCCGGCACAACGCCCACGACCCTTGCCCCTGTTTTCTGTTCAATTTTTTGAATTCCCATGTTTTGATAGCCCCTTACCAGGGGTATTTCCCGCATGGGTGCATAAATTCTAATCAATTCGGCATCACCAGGGACCGACAAATCAGGCGCAATACCCTTGAAATGAATGGCCGAGCGGACCAAGAATCCAAAGGCGGGGTGCCAGGGTCCTGCTACGATTCGACCTTTTTCCAGAAGCGACGGCGAGCTCATAAGACCGATCCTGATCACCGGGATCCCATTTCCCTCAAACAAAAGAACGCTTTTTTCACATACATTGACGGCCTCCTTGAGAGAAAAGGGCTGATACGACCCCTCCCCATACATCCGGGCCAGTCCGGTCCCTTTTATCACCAGGGCCGGATACAGTCGTGCCATGTGGGGCTTAAGCGCCAACACTTTTCGGGTGGTGGCGAAGAATTCTTCCCCTGAATCGCCGGGAAGGCCCGGCATCAGCTGAATGCCCACGTTAAAACCGTGTTCCTTTAACATTCGAACCGCTGTTACGGTATCCCCTGCCGTATGACCCCTTTTTGATAGCGCCAGGACATGGTCATTCATGGACTGAACCCCCAGCTCCACCGTGGTAACACCATATGCCTTCAAAATTCTCAGGCGTTGTTCATCCAGCGAATCGGGGCGCGTTGAAATCCTGATGGATTTCACCATTCCGGACTGTACATATGGTGCCGCCGCTTTCAGCAGGGATTCCATGTGGGCTTTTTTAAGCCCGGTAAATGTTCCGCCATAAAAAGCCAGTTCGGCATTTCGGCTCGGGTCAAACCCTTTGGCACCTATGGCCGCATCCAGCGTTTCGCACACCTGTTGAGGACCTATTAAATGATGTGTTTGGGCGGTAATCTTTTCCTGATCGCAGAAAAGGCACCTGTGGGGACATCCGGCATGCGTTATAAATATGGGAATAATCAGGGGTCTCAATCTTCTTTCAGGCGGAAAAACGCCTCCTTTGCCGCATGCTGTTCAGCCTCTTTCTTGCTTTTTCCCATCCCCTCGGCCAGAACGATGCCATTAACAGCCAAAGCGATACGAAACACCTTGTCGTGTGCAGGCCCTGTTTCTTCCGAGAGTCTGTATTTTGGAAGACTTTTGAACGCCTGCTGGGTAAATTCCTGCAGCAGACTTTTAAAATCTTGAACCAGATCGTCCGTTCGCACCCTCTTTAACAGTGGGGCAAACAGTTTATCAATGATCTTTTTGGTGACATCAAATCCGCCATCCAGATAAATGGCCCCGATAAGGGCTTCGGTGACATCCGCAAGGATAGACGGTTTCTGCCTGCCGAGACTCTGGTCTTCCCCTTTCCCCAGAAGCAGATAACGGCCCAGTTCAAGCCTTGTGGCAACATCATGAAGCCCTGTTTCATCCACCACCATGGACCTGAATCTGGAGAGTTCCCCCTCATCGGCCTCCCTGTTATTTTCCATGAGCAAGTGACTGATGGCCAGATCGAGCACGGCATCTCCCAGAAATTCGAGACGCTCATTGTCTTCAAGACCGGCACCCACCTGCTCATTCACATAGGAGGAATGCCGAAATGCCTGGAGGACCAGGGTAGGGTCCCTGAATGTATATCCCAGCTCTTCATAAAGGGCTTCAAACTCCTTGTTTGGATGGGGCGCTTTCATAAAACATTCACCTGGCTGATTAAGGATTAGAACACTGAACCTTTACGGTTATATAAGCCGGAGGTCATTTTTAAGTCAAGAAAATCCATCAGAATGACCTTCGGTAAAGACGGGACAGGGTGTGAAGGGAAATCCCCATGGTCATGCCCATTAGCATGAGCTGGTTGATCCATGTGGTTTTGAGGGGACCAATGGTTTTCCATCGGCGCCCTGATGTGACGGCTGCTCCCTTCGCCATGAGCACCTTTACATTTTCGTGTTTGATCAGATGGCGTACCAGAAAAAGGTCCTCCCCGATGGGAACAACGGGAAAGCCACCGGCCTTTTCAAAAATCGCCTTTTTCATGAAAATCGCCTGGTCTCCATAGGGAAGCCGCAGATATTTTGATCGCAGGAGGGTCATCCACTCCACAAGCCGCATCAGGGGACGGCGAAAATCCGTCTTGAAACGAAAAGCGCCCAGCACCGGCCCTTTTGCCATAAGGGTTTCAAAAACCTGGGTCACATAGCCTTCAGGCAGACGGGTATCCGCATGTAGAAAGAGCACATTTTCACCCATTGCCGCAGCGGCCCCACAATTCTGCTGCCGAGCCCGACCCAAAGGAGAGTGGATAACGCGCGCACCGAGGGCTTCCGCCAGACTGACGGTACCATCGGTGCTTCCCCCATCGGCCACAATCACTTCCACGTCCCGGTCTGTTACACTCAAAATGGCCCGGCGGATATGGTTTTCCTCATTAAACGCCGGTATCACCACCGTTAGGAAAATCTTCGGAACACTTTCTTCAAGACGCCATCGCCCTAAGTCTTCAGGGGTGTCCACATCTGACAGAAATTCGAGAAGGCAAACCGTCAGACCCATATGCCGGGCCTGTGCCAAGGTCTGTTCCAGAACCCTAGACGTGCTCCAAGGGATATTCTGAAAAAGGTCAATGGGCCGTTTCAGACCCACAAGCCAATATCCCCCGTCTGTACTCGGCCCGAGAACAATATCGTGTTCCAGGAGTGCAGCAAAGGCTTGTTCCAGAATTTTGGCGTTTAACCCCGGTATGTCCGTTCCCAGCAAAACCACCCGGTTGTTCCCTTCATTCAAAGCATCAAACAGGGCACACCGCATTCGTTGGCCCAAGTCACCTGCTTGCTGAAAAGATACTATGGAAATGGGCCCCAGCCAGCGATGTATTTTTTTGGGTGTGCCCCCTTCAAAACAACACTCGATGGTGGTTTCATGCCGGGTGGCAAATTGTTTTGCCGTGAGAAAGGTTTTTTCCGTTAAATGGCGCTGAAGGCTGGCGGCGCCGACCGGTCCCAGGGCTGGGATCAGGCGGGTCTTGGTATACCCAGGCACGGGATATCGCCCGAAAATAATAAGCCGGTCCCGGGAAAAGGTCTTTTCCATTGATTCATGTCGCTTTTATCTGGCCAGCATGATGCTTGCACCTTGTTTCTCTCATAGCGGGGACCGGGGTCAGCGTTCGGCCTCCTGAATAAAATCCAGCACACTTTTGTTAAAGGCCCCAGGGGTTTCAATCATGACCATGTGACCGGCTGAAGGGATAATATCACACAGGCTTCCCTCAATGGCCGTTTTCAGTTTTAGAGAAAGCGAGGGCGGCGTCAATTGGTCTTTTTCCCCGCACAGGATAAGCGTGGGCAGGGTGATTTTTGCGATCCGGTTGCGCATATCAAACCGGTTGCAAGCCATGAAATCCCCATGTACAACCGTACTTCCGGCCTTCCTCATAAGGGCCGCACCCTCTTTAACAAGTCGGTGGTCCACTTCCGGAGCGTAGGCGTAACCCATGATGGTATCGATGATATTTCCAAAATTATTTAACAGACCATCAAGAAACGCCGGCGCCACCCCCAGGCGAGGTCCGGTGGCTGCCAGAATAATCCCTTTCATGAGATCGGCTTTTTCAAATGCCGCCGTTTGAACAATGGCGCCACCCATGGAGTGGCCCATAAGAAAAGGCGGTTCGGGGAAAAATGCCTGGAGGGTTTCCATCAGCCACGCCGCATATTCATCAATGGTGCCCCTGGCACTTCCAGCGGTTTTCCCGTGACCCGGCAGATCAATGGCCAACGTGTTAAGGGATGATTTCAGCTGATGCACCTGATTGCGCCAAACCTGTGAGCGTCCCCCAGCCCCATGAATCATGACAAGGGTCGGGCGGTTTTCATTAAATTCTTTGAATCCGGCTTCAAACCCAATGCCGGCATTTTCCAGAGATTGAAGGATCATTTGATAAATACCCTTTTCACAAAATATATTTACCAGCGGACCAGTGCACTGCCCCATGTAAGACCCCCGCCGAATACCGGAAGGCAGATCAGATGATCCTTCTGAATGCTGCCGTCCCGAACCGCTTCATCAAAAGCGATGGCGCATGAGGCCGAGGAGATATTGCCGTATTTATTGAGGGTGATATAGAATTTTTCCATCGGCAGCTTCAAGGTCTTGGCTATGGATTGAAACATGCGTAAATTGGCCTGGTGGGGAATGAGCCAGTCAATATCCTGAATCTCCACATCGTTATGCAGCGCCGCCTCCTTAATGGTGTCAACAAAATGCCTCACCGCCACCCTGAAGCTGGCGTTGGCTTCAATCAACTGAAGGACGTGGCGCTTTTCATCCACACTCTCATGGGAGATGGGTGTGGTTTTGGAGCCCCCCCCGGGCATCAAAAGATCCTGACCATTGTGGCCGTCCGTGTGTAGGTGGGTGGATAGAATTTCAGGGCCCGTATTTCCCATCTGCAACACCATAGCGCCGGCCCCGTCGCCCCAGAGGATACAGGAGCTGCGGTCCGTCCAGTCCAGGGTCCGGGTCATCACTTCGGAAGCCACCACCAGAACCCGGCTTGCAGCACCCGTCCTCAGATATTGCTCCGCCACATTGAGAGCAAAAATAAAACCGGAGCAAGCCGCCGTAATATCAAACGTTATGGCCTGAGGCGCATCCAGCTTGGCCTGAAGCCAGTTGGCAGCGGAAGGGCAGCAGGTATCAGGCGTAATGGTGGCAACAAGAATGAGGTCAACATCTCCGGCGGTTATACCGGCCATATCAAAGGCTTTAAGGGCCGCTTCACGGGCAAGATCAGAAGTCGTCACATCCGGATCGGCAATTCTTCTCTGGCTGACGCCGGTTCTTTTGACGATCCATTCATGGGTGGTTTCCAGCCCCATTTTCTGTATATCAAAGTTGGACAGAACTTTTGGCGGCACATATGATCCTGTCCCCAGAATTCTTACGGATTGCATATTTGCTCTTTCTCCACAAAGACGTCCGTTTGGCTTTGGCTTGGTGAGATCTTCTCAAAGTTCGGCAAGATTAATCCTTGGGATGGTATCTCTATCATTTGTGTAATATGTTGTCAATTGGCAAAATTTATTCTAAAAAGCATAGAAAGCGTTATGGATCAATGCCTTTAACGTTTCATTCAAACAGCGATTGTGGTGGCCTGTTTTTTTGTGGAAAGGCGGTTTTTATGACAAAATCGGATTTTAAACAACCCATTTATCTGGATCATAACGGCACAACGCCCATTGCTTCAGAAGCCATTTCCGCCATGAAACCCTTTATGGCACAACATTTCGGCAATCCTTCCAGTTCACATTCATTGGGTGCCAGGGCAAAACAAGGGGTAACGGATGCGCGGAAGGATGTGGCGGCACTGTTGGGTTGTGAGCCGCATGAAATTATTTTCACATCAGGGGGCACCGAAAGCAACAACATGGTCCTCAAAGGCCTTGTTGATTTCAGGCATCCTGAAAAATTTCATATGATTACATCTGCAATCGAACATCCCGCAATTTTGAATCCGGCCCTGTTTCTAGGGGAGTTGGGAGCGCGTGTGACCATTCTCCCCGTAGATGAAAAAGGTCTCATAGACCCGGATCAAGTTCAAAAAGCCATTTTGCCCCATACGGGACTCATCACCCTCATGCTGGCAAACAACGAAACCGGTGCCCTTCAGCCCATCAGGGAAATTGCCGAAATCGCCCGAAATCATAACATCCCGCTCCATACGGACGCTGCTCAAGCCGTGGGGAAAATTTCCGTTCAGGTCAAGGAGCTGAGAGTGGATTTTTTGAGTGTGGCGGGCCACAAGCTATACGGCCCCAAGGGTGTGGGTGCCCTTTACATGCGTGATGGCCTTTCTCTGACACCCCTCATTCACGGCGCCGGCCAGGAAAACGGAAGGCGGGCCGGAACGGAAAATACCATTCTGACGGTGGGCCTCGGTACCGCATGCCGGGTGGCCCGGGAGCGGCTAACCGGTGATGAAAAAGATATTTCCCGGTTGAGGGATCGGTTACAATCTATTCTATTCAAGGGCATTGAAGACCTGGTTTTAAACGGCCCTCTAAAAAAGCGACTCCCCAATACCCTTAATGTTTCAGTCCCCGGTCTTCCGGGGGGACGGATACTTTCGGAAATTCCAAACCTTATGGCTTCCACCGGGGCCGCGTGTCATGACCGGAAGGTGACGCTCTCCCATGTGCTGTCAGCCATGGGGGTTTCTCCCCGAGTGGGCATGGGAGCCTTAAGATTCAGTCTGGGAAGGCACAATACCCCGGAAGAGATTGAAGCAGCTGCCCGGGCCGTCATCAACCAGGTCAGAAGGATGCGGGATGATTGAGAACACCGCTCCAAAACCTTTTTCCTGCCTCAGCATCGCAGTATCAGCGCCCGTCAGGGAACCCTTTTCATACGCTGTTCCGGAAGACCTCAGGTCCTTGGTTCGCATCGGCAGCCGTGTCCTGGTGCCCTTCAATCGTCGCCGAATAACCGGCTACGTGGTGGAAGAAATCTCTGAAACGCCCGATCTCACCCTGAAGGAAATCGAGGATATTCTGGACCCGGAACCCCTCTTTCACCCACAGATGGTCCCTCTTTTTAAATGGATCGCTGATTATTACCGCCATCCGCTGGGCATGGTGATCCACTCTTCCCTGCCGGGGGAACCCTTTAAATCCGCAACGCTGACGGAAAAGGGGAAGGGATTTCTTGAAGGAAGGCTGTTTGATTCGGAAGAGATTCGCATATTGCACTGGATCGGCAATCACTTTGGGAAAAAGCTCCCCTGGCCCATGAAAACGATCTATCCCCTCCAGGAAAAGGGATGGATCAGGGTGGAAAGCCGTGTGAGGAAAGGCGGCAAAAATGGCACTTTGAAGCGCCACGCAGTATCGGTAAGCAAAAAGTCCTCAACCCGGGGAACATTACCCAATTCCGAGCCGCATTCCCTGAATCCGTACCAGCTTAAAGCCCTGGCACAAATCGAGCATCGGCTGGATCAGGGGGATTTCAGTGCTTTCCTGCTTTATGGCGTCACGGGAAGCGGTAAAACCGAGGTCTATTTCCGGGCCGTTGAAAAAGTCGTACAGTTGGGTCGTCAGGCGATTCTCATGGCCCCTGAAATTCTGCTGGCCGGTTATCTGGAAGAGGTCTTCAGGGTTCGGCTGGGGGATCGAATCGCTCTTTACCACAGCGGACTGAGCAAAAGTGAACGACATTATCAATGGTCTCGCATGGCCACCGGGAAAATAGACCTGGTGATCGGCGCCCGTTCGGCCTTGTTCGCCCCACTGCCCCGCTTAGGGTTAATTATTGTGGATGAAGAGCATGATACCGCCTACGTTCAGACGGGCGGCGCAGGACCCCCATATTGTGCCAGGGACGTCGCCGTGGTACGGGGACGTCTGGAAAAGGCCGTTGTTATTCTCGGAAGCGGCACCCCGTCCATCCAGTCCTTTCAAAATGCCAAGGATTCTCGCTATGAGCTGCTTTCAATGCCGGAGCGGGTGGAACAGCGGCCCATGCCCGGCATGGAGATTGTGGACATGCGAAAGGTGAAAGATGCGAGCGGCAAAGAACCCATGATCAGCCCCGCACTTCAAAAGGCCCTTAAGGAAAACCTGGACAACGGAAACCAGTCAATTTTATTTTTAAACCGAAGGGGATTTCATCAAATTTTTCTGTGCAGATCATGTGGCCGGGCCCTGCGCTGCCCCAACTGCGATGTATCACTGACCTTTCATCTCAATTTGAACCGTCTGGTTTGCCATTATTGCGGTTTCAAATCGCTCCCCAGTATATCGTGTACCCATTGTGGCGGTCACAGCCTGAAGCCTTTCGGATTCGGAACGGAAAAAATGGAAGTTGAGCTGAACGCCCTTTTCCCAGACGCCCGCATTTCCCGCATGGACACGGATTCCACCCGGAAAAAAGGTGCCGCTTCAAATATCTTAAAAGAATTTGCCAGTGAAAAAACCCACATCCTCGTGGGCACACAGATGATCACCAAGGGGTATGACTTTCCCAACGTGACCCTGGTGGGGGTGGTTGCGGCGGATCTGTCTCTGGGGTTTCCAGATTTCAGGGCTGGGGAAAGAACTTTTCAGCTTCTGAGTCAAGTGGCCGGGAGAGCGGGACGGGGCGATCATAAGGGACGGGTGATGATTCAGACCTTCAACCCGGATCATTATGTGATTCAAACGGCTGTGAATCACGATTTCAATCTTTTCTTTGAAAAGGAAAAAAAGATCCGGCAGCAGCTTCGATATCCTCCCTTTTCCAATCTGGCCTGCCTGAAACTTCAGGGGAGTGACCCCGCAAAAGCCGGTGCCACAGTGCGTGAACTGGGTTTAAGGTTGAGAGAACTGCTTAAAAACTGGCCCACCCGGGGAAGGGAAATTCAGCTGCTGGGCCCGGTTGCGGCACCCATGGCACGATTGAAAGGTAAATTCCGTTGGCAATTGCTGATCAAGTGCCAAAGCGCTTCCCTGTTGAAACACTTTCTCCAGGAAGCGGAAAGGGTTTTTGAACAGATACCGGGCGCAAACCGGGTCCAATTCATGGTGGACGTGGATCCTTATGACATGCTGTGAGAATTATGAACATTGACTTTCTTCTCCGTTTTAATATTAATGTCCCTGTCATGAAAAATCCGGCGGGCCCTATACTAAAAACTGGGGGCACCAAAAACCCTGAAAATATCTCTTTCGATGGTACTCAAATGACCATAGATTTCCATACTCATATTTTTCCTCCCCGTGTGAGGGAGAACCGGGAAGTTTTTCTTAAGGGGGAGCAGGCTTTCAAAACCCTTTACAATTCTCCCCAGGCCAAGCTGGTGGGGGCTCGGGACTTGATTTCGGAAATGGACGAAGCCGGTGTTCAAAAGTCCGTGGTGTTTGGTTTCCCCTGGGAGAATGCCGATTATTTCAAGCTGAATAACGATTATGTGGTTGAGGCCGTAGGCCGGTATCCGGACCGGCTGGTGGGCCTGGCCTGTTTCTCTCCTTTTTCGCCAAAAGGGGCGAGGGAAGCGGATAGGTGTCTTGACCAAGGACTCTCAGGAGTGGGGGAACTGGCCGTTTACGGCGGCGGCATAACGGCAGCGGTGGTTCAAGCCCTTGAACCGGTCATGGCCATGTGTTTAGAGCGAAATGGTCTATTTATGCTTCACACCAATGAACCGGTGGGACATCAATATCCCGGAAAAACACCCAACACCCTTCGTCAGATTTATGATTTTGTCAAGGCCTATCCGGAAAACCGCATCATTCTGGCCCACTGGGGCGGAGGTCTTCTGTTTTATGCCTTGATGAAAAAAGAAGTGGTAAAGGTGTTAAAAAACGTGTGGTTTGATACGGCGGCTTCACCATTTTTGTACCGCCCGGAAATGTATAGAATTGCCGGTGAAGTGGTGGGCTTTGATAAAATACTGTTCGGCAGTGACTACCCGCTTCTAAAACCGCAGCGATACTTCAAAGAGATTGCCTCTGTAGGACTTTCCGCTAAACAGATGGAGCAGATTACGGGACTGAACGCCCGGAACCTGCTGGCCGGGCTTACACCCAATGGCAACTTTTGAAATCCCGCAATCCACAATCGAATTATCCTCCGATGGCGGACATCTGTCCTGAAAGGGACCCGGAATCTTCCGAACCCAAATGATGTGAACGCGGTTTATGATCGGCCGCTTCTGCAAAAATATTTTCCAGATCACGGTCCGTGGCACCCGCCCTCATGGGGCCTCTCAAATCCAATTCCTGATCGGAAAGGAGACAGGGTCTCAAATGTCCTTTTGCGGTAAGTCTCAAACGATTACAGACCTGACAGAAATGATGGGTCAGCGGACTGATAAACCCGATTTCGCCTTGCGCCTCTTTAAAGCGGTAACGTACCGTGGGGCCATCAATGGCCTTCCTGGGAAGTTGAATCAGTGGTGCTATGGCTTCGAGCCTCTCTCGGATAACGGTATTGGATACATAATTCAAAGGCTCATTATGGAGAAGCAGGCCGCTGGGCATATATTCAATGAACCTCACATGAAAAGGATAGCGCATGGAGAGCCGGGCAAAATCAACCACCTCGTCGTCATTAATGCCTTTGAGCACCACCATATTGATTTTGATGGGACGAAACCCTAAATTCTGGGCAAATTGAATGGCCTCCCGGACGCGCTCAAAACCATCAAACCCGGTAATTTTCCGATACCGCTCCCGTTTAAGGCTGTCAAGGCTGATGTTGATCCGTTTGACACCGGCTGAACGGATGTTTTCTAAGTGTTCCTTCAAGTAAAATCCGTTGGTGGTGATGGACACATCTTTGAGCCCGGGTATGGACATTAACTCGGGCAAAAGATGGGGGAAATCCTTTCTCACAAGGGGTTCACCCCCTGTCAAACGGATTTTATCCACACCCAGGCCAACAGCGATGCGGGCCAGACGAAGGATCTCTTCGTACGTCAGGATGTCTTTGTGCTCCAATTTTTCGAGACCTTCGGACGGCATGCAATAGAGGCATCGAAGGTTGCATCGGTCCGTAATGGAGATACGAAGGTAATTGAGGCGTCTTTCATAGTGATCAATTAAGCAGGGTTGTTTGGTTTCCATTGAAATCGTTTCTTGTTTAGGATATGTTTCACGGCTATAATACCGTGTTTTCATTCAAGCGCTGTTATCCATATCTGAATAGCGGAGCTGAGTCAACTGTAATACCCACATTGATGATTGTCAAAGCGCTGATGCAAAAGCAGAGGGGTTATTGAATCCTTGAATTCAACAGGTTTAGAGAGGTCCCGCATGGCAAATACGATTCATCTTGAAGAAAAAGAAGGCGTTGCAATTGTTTACCTGAATCGCCCCGAAGCTTATAATGCCTTTGATCTGGATATGGTGCAACGGCTTGCAGAGACGCTTATCTCCCTTGCCCTGGACCGGAACATTGCCGGCGTAATCATCTCGGGAAAGGGTCATGCCTTTTGCGCCGGCGGCGATTTGCGGTGGGTAAAGGGTCAGGGGAATAATCTTTCAAAGGCCTTTCATGAACTGGCGGCTCGGTTTCATCAGGCCATTATTGAAATCTGGCGGATGCCCAAACCGGTTGTGGCAGCCATTAACGGCCTGGCAGCCGGCGGTGGTTTTTCAATAGTCCTGGCATGTGATTTCAGGGTCATGACAACATCCGCCACTCTGAAACAGGGTTATACTTCCAACGGTCTCAGCATCGACGGTGGCGGTTCATTCATGTTGCCACGGCTGGTGGGGGCGGCAAAGGCGCTTGAAATCGCAGCATTTGATCGACCGATCGATGCAGAAACAGCCTTGAAATGGGGGCTCGTTACCGAAAATGTAAATGATGGTCAAGCTGTTGATGCAGCTTTTGACCTCATAAGCAAACTGAAGAAAAGGTCTCTTACCTCCTTTGCCGCTTCAAAAAAACTGATAACGGATTCGTTCAACACCAGTTTCGAAACCCATTTGGAAAATGAGCGGAATCTATTGTCTTATGTGGCAGGGCAACCAAACGGCGTGGAAGGCTTGACGGCTTTTCTGGAGAAACGGCCGCCGGTGTTTGAGGCACCTTCCGGAAAAGAACGCTCCGACCATACCAGGTAACATCTTATTATGATTGGAATTCCATGTATATTTCATATTTCGGGCTGACTGAAAATCCCTTTTCCCTGACCCCTGATCCCCGGTTCCTCTTCATGAGCCAGCGCCATCGGGAGGCCCTGGCCCATCTGCTTTTTGGAATGGGCGAAAAAGGCGGTTTTGTACTGTTGACCGGAGAAGTGGGAACGGGGAAGACCACCCTGTGCCGCAGCCTGCTGGAACAGGTTCCCGAAGGGGTCGAAGTTGCGCTGGTCTTGAATCCCAAACAGACTTCCCTGGAACTGGTGGCGTCTCTCTGTGATGAATTGAAAGTCTCCTACCCGACACCGGCAAACAGCCTCAAGGTACTCATCGATCACTTGAATCGCCATCTTTTAGAGATCCATGCTAAAGGGCAACGGACCGTGGTCATTATCGATGAAGCCCAGAACCTCAGCACCGAGGTATTGGAACAGGTTCGATTGCTGACCAACCTGGAAACCACCACCCGGAAGCTCTTGCAGATTCTTCTCATCGGCCAGCCGGAACTCCATGGCATGATGGCCAAGCCGGAACTAAGACAGCTGGGCCAACGGATCACAGCCCGCTATCATCTCACGCCCCTGTCCCCCGAAGAAACCGCCGCCTACATTGAACATCGCCTTGAGGTGGCAGGGTGTAAACGCCCATTGTTTACGCGAAGTACGCCCCATCTCATACACCGTTTGTCGAGCGGAATCCCCCGGTTGATCAATACCATCTGTGACCGTGCGCTATTGGGCGCCTACGGCAGGAAATGCACGGTTGTCAATAGAAGGCTGGCCCGCAAAGCCGCTGCCGAAGTCATGGGGAAAAAGGCCTTTATTCGAAGTCCGGGCGTCACAGGGTGGCTGTTGGCCCTGCTGTTTCTGGTTCTTTTGGGGGCGGGATGGCTTTTTTTAGAGGATCCGAACCCCAGCCGTTGGTGGCCCCCGTGGCAGGAAGCGGTAGTTAAAACCACCGCACAGTCAGCGGACAAGGCGTCGAAGATGAACGTGGGAGAAACCCCTAAAACCCTTGATGACGTGTTTTACGGAAAAAAGGTGGATACCCATATGCAAAACGCCTTTCAATCCCTGTTGAAACACTGGGGCTTGGCCATTCCAAACACAGATGGGCCGGCCATGTCGGGCATGGATGTTTGTGAATGGGCTCCCAACGCCGGTTATCGCTGCTATAGCAACAGGGGAAACTGGACGACCCTCAAACACCTGAACCGTCCGGCGGTTCTGGAGCTCATTGATAGCCGGGGGCGCAGACATTATGCCGCGGCCATGCAGATCAAGGATCAGGAGGTCATCCTGGATTTCGGGGACAACCGGTTGTCCCTGTCCAGAACCGACCTGGACCCTTTCTGGTTCGGGGACTTCACCCTGATCTGGAAACCGCCGCCCATCAAAAGTGCCATCCTCAAGAAAGGGGATATGGGTCCTGACGTACGCTGGCTGAAGGCGCAATTAAACCGCATAGAGGGTTTGAGCGACGTGTCGGACGGAACTGAAAAAGCTGTTTTTGACGATATTCTGGAGATGCGGGTCATGAATTTTCAACGATCCCATGCTGTAAAAGCGGACGGCATTGTGGGAGAACAGACCCTGATTCAGTTGACGAAAGCGGAACGGGAAACACCTTCCCCCGCCTTGAATCACGAGACCCGGTAGTCGGAAGGAAGCCACATGTCATTGATCCTGGACGCCCTGAAACGCGCTGAACGGGAGCGAAAACTTGAAAAGGCACCTGATTTGAGTGCCATTTATCAGGAAGGGGGTCTAAACCGCCGTAAATACTATCCATGGTTCTGGGTAGGGGGTGCTTTTCTGGCCGCCTTCGTGGTCCTGGCCTTTGTGTTCTGGCCGAAATCTCAGGACGACATCAAAGATAAAACACCCGTACCACCCCTGACGGCATCGGCCCCCACAAAGCGGTCGCTACCCAAAGAACCGTCCCCGCCGGTGGCCCGAAAAACCGTCCAAAATTCGGCCCTGTCACCATCCGCCCCTACCGCTGAAAGCATGCAGTCGAAGACCCCAAAAAAGGTCCAAATTCCTGAAAAACCCTTACCCGTATCTCAAGAAAAGACGATACTAATATCCGACCCCGTTAAAGAACCCTCCGAAAAATCCGCTGAAGCCGAAGCTATCACGAGTCCCCCGCCAAAGGATGTCAGCGCACGGGAAAAGCTCGGGGCGGAACCGGTCAAACAATTTGTGGCACCAATAAAGACAAAAGACCGTCCAAAGGCCGCCGTAGAAACGGTTCCATCACCACAGCCCAAAGTGACGTACCCCTCTATCCATGAACTTCCCGAAGACATACAATCCGCTTTGGGTCCATTGGAAATCAATGTACACATGTATTCCCCCAATCCATCGGAACGTCGGGTTTTCATCAATATGCAGGGCTACAGGGAAGGGGATACCATTGGGGAGGGCGGTTTTAAATTAACGGAAATTACCCCCTATGGGGTTGTCATCGATTACGGTAAAGGGAAAGCGGTACTGGGGGTCAAGCACAAGTAGAGACCAGGCATGCCTTGTCTCTACTACGACTGGTCGTAATGGCTGAACTGCATGGAAAAGGTCCCCCTGCCCTGGGAAGCAGATCGCAGAGCCGTGGAGTAACCAAACATTTTTGAAAGCGGAACATTGGCCGTCAATACCTGGGTCGATCCTTTGCTGACAATCTGGGATATTTTTCCCTTTCTGGCATTCAAATCACCAATCACATCTCCCGTAAAAGCTTCGGGCACCAGCACTTCCGTTTCCATGATCGGTTCAAGAAGAATGGGTTGTGCTTTCATAAAGGCCTGTTTGAAGGTCATGTTGGCGGCAACTCTGAACGCCATGGCATCGGAAGACTCTTTTATCTGAACGTTTAAAAGGGTGGTCCGTACGTCAACAACCGGATAACCCATCACAGAGCCGCCCCCTTCAGCTTCATGGATGCCCTGACGAATCGCCTCAAGAAATTCTTCGGTGAGCCCTTCCGCACTGCACTGGCTTACAAATTTGTTGCCGGACCCTCTATTAAGGGGGGATATTTCGATTTTAACCCCTGCAAAGTGCTGTTGACCACCCAGTTCTCTCTGGAATATTTTCTCCTGGATTATGGGTGCGGTGATTGTTTCCCTATGGACCACCTGGGGTTTCCCCTGGTTGATTTCAACGGAAAATTCCCGTTTAAGCCTTCCCGTCAGGATTTCCAGATGCAATTCACCCATGCCCGAAATAAGGGTTTGGCCGGTTTCATCGTCAATTTTGGTTTTGAATGTGGGATCTTCTTCGGACAGTTTCTGGAGGGCATCCAGAAGCCTGTCATGATCTTGAACTTTTTTGGGCTCTACCGCCACACTTATGACCGGCTCGTTGAACTGTATGGGTTCAAGCAGGATCGGATCATTTTCCGTGCAGAGCGTATCGCCGGTGGTCGTGATTTTCAGGCCCATTGCCGCTACGATATCTCCGGCTGAAACAGCATCAATGCGTTCCCGTTTGTTGGAATGCATTTTCAATAGTCGTGACGGTTTTTCCTTAATGTTTTTCCCGGGGTTAAAGACCGTTTCCCCCACTTTCAAAGTCCCCGAGTAGATCCTAAGATAGGTCATCTTTCTGCCCTGGTCCATCATCACTTTAAATGCCAGGGCCGAGAGGGGGCCGGTGGGTTTCGCCGGACGCATTTCCGCCTCACCGGTAACAGGGTGGATCCCCGCAATGGGAGGGACATCCAGAGGCGATGGAAGGTAATCCACAATACCGTCTAAAAGGGGTTGAATACCCTTGTTTCGCAGTGCCGTGCCGCAGAAAACAGGAACCAGGGCCATTTTGATGGTGGCATTCCGGATGGCTTCTTTCAAATCCTGAATCGGAATTTCTTCCTCGGAAAGGTATTTTTCCATCACCTGATCATCGTTGTCCGCCAGAGTTTCCAGAAGGAGTTCCCGATATCTGGAAGCCTCTCCGGCCATTTCCTCAGGAATGGGAATGGCGCTGTATTCCGCGCCAAGCGTGTCGTCTTTCCACAAAATCGCCTCCATCCCGATGAGATCGATGACTCCCTTTAATTGATCCTCTACCCCCCAGGGGATCTGAAGGATCAGGGGGGCTGCTTCAAGACGCTTTTCGATCATCTCCACAACCCTGAAAAAATCAGCACCCACGCGGTCCAGTTTGTTGATAAAGGCAATCTTGGGCACCCGGTAGCGATCCGCCTGGCGCCACACCGTCTCGGACTGCGGTTCCACACCCCCCACGGCACAAAAGACGCCGATGGCCCCGTCCAGCACGCGCAAAGAACGTTCGACCTCAATGGTAAAATCCACATGCCCCGGCGTGTCGATAATATTGATAATGTGTCCATGCCAATCACAGGATGTCACGGCAGAGGTAATGGTGATACCCCGTTCCTTTTCTTCCGCCATCCAATCCATGGTGGCCTCACCATTATGGACTTCGCCCATTTTATGGACACGGCCGGAATAAAAGAGAATCCGTTCCGTTACGGTGGTTTTACCCGCATCGATATGGGCGATAATACCCAGGTTTCGGGTTTTGCTCAGTTTCATTGTTTGTGGCGTCGGCATGGAGATGATGACCCTTCCTAGGCATTAATGGGCAGGCACACCGGCCAGCCCCAAGTGATACGAGCGAAAATCTAAGGGATATGGGTTCAGGTGTCAAGATATAAGATTGTGTAACCGTTCATAGGGTGCAGGGGGCAGTTGTCAGGGGGCAGGATGTAATTCGAAGATTTAGATGTATGTAAAAGGAGAGTACGATTGAGCGACAATATTCAACAAGTATTAGCTAAAACATGCTGATTTTCTGCACCCTGACAACTGCACCCTTCCACCAGCAGGTATCGATCCGGCTTCAGTCGTGCGAATATGGTGGCGCCGGGACAAGGCGCCACCAGTTTTTTCTTGAATTCGCTTCCCAGAACTTGAAACAGTTCCACGCAGCAGGAACACAAATGGGCGCTTCGATCGATGGAGTAGGGGATGATGACATCGGATGTTTCAATGAAAAACTTCGGCGTTATGAAATTGGCATGGTTGGCCGTGTGGGTCAGATAAAGTTGATCGTAGTTCTGAACCGAGGAGCCCAATCTTTTAGCCCATCTCAAATATATCCTTTTTTCCATTTCCGCCACTTGTTGCCACCGGGCGGGCATTCTTTCCTTGAGACGAGAATCTTCAAAAAGAGACTGTTTTGCTGCCGGAGAAGCCGGCTCAGGGAGTACAAAATCGGACTCGGTAATCACTGCTGATTTTTCGGTTTCGAAGTCATCCAGTTCAAAGGAACTGATGATCAGGTATAAACCGTTTTTATGGGAGGTTCGATACCAGCTGCCTTGTCTGCCGCAGGTATCATCCCAGACCTCAGGCGCAACACTTGTGATTTTGTTGATCACATCAAGGGGCGTACAAACAATTCCTTTGGCATGCTTCAATTTGATGCCCTGATTTAGAAGGCTTGTATTCAGTTGTGACGCCTGGTCTCGGGTTAACCAGTAGATATGTTTTTGATATGGGCCATTGGGCTTGGGCACGGTTTAAACTCCATTTTGAGATGGCTTTAAAAGACTAATGCGAGCAACCTTTCATAAAGATAAGATTTGATCTTTTTTCATATCCTTCTATAATAAACATAAATGCAGCGGTCAACATTTCCACTATTCTGCCAAATTGAACCAAAAAAATCAGAGGCTGGATTTTTTTGAAGACGCAACAACATCAGTGAGGAAAATAAAAAATTGGACGTTGAAAATTTGAAAGAAATCCTTGTGCAGGTTCAAGATGGCCGCATTAATCTGGAGTCGGCCTTGAATCAGCTCAAAAAACTACCTTATGAAGATATCGGATTTGCGAAAATAGATCATCATCGCAGTCTAAGAACCGGCGTGCCGGAAGTGATTTATTGTGAAGGAAAAAGCGTTTCGCAGATTGTGGGCATTGCGAAACGGATGGAGGAAAGTCATTTCAATATTCTGGGCACTCGTGTTACGGGTGCGGTTTTTGAAGCCATTCATAAGCAGTTCGAGGATTGCCGATATTATGAAACGGCGCGAATGGTGGTTTTCCAGCCCCGTCCTGTCTCAAAAACGGGCCGAATTGCCGTGGTATGCGCCGGGACTTCGGATATTCCCGTTGCGGAGGAAGCCTGCGTAACAGCGGAAATCCTGGGAAACAATGTGGCGCGGGTATTTGATGTGGGGGTTGCGGGGCTTCACAGGCTTCTGGATTCGTGTGATGATATATTTGAAGCCAACGTGGCGGTCGTGGTGGCCGGCATGGAAGGGGCTCTGGCCAGCGTCGTGGGAGGGTTGGTCTCCTGCCCGGTCATCGGCGTTCCCACGAGCGTGGGATACGGCGCAAGCTTCAATGGTATCGCGGCGCTTTTGAGCATGCTCAACAGTTGCGCATCAGGCGTCAGTGTGGTCAACATTGATAACGGTTTCGGCGCCGGTTACCAGGCCAGCCTGATCAACAAAATCGCACTGAATAAGAATCGGACCTCCCAAATTTCCTGAAACCTTCCATTATGTTTTCCGCTTTCCCCCAATCTTCAAATAATCATTCACGGTCCCGGTATTTCCCGGCCTCATCTTATGGATCAGGTATATGAAGAGATAGGCGGTCTGGAATGCATCCTGAAGCGCATTGTGCTCCTCAAACTTCGGGAGATGAAATTCTTCACTTAAAAATGATAGTCTGTAGGAATTACGCTTTTCGTTATGATCGAAATAGGGGCCGCTCATGGACGCTTTGTAAGCCATGGCAAGCCGCATGGTATCCAGACTTGAACTCTGGATGGTACCCCCCAGATAATTTTCACATGCGCGATTGACAAAGCTCAGATCCAGAGACACGTGATGTCCCACCAGAAAAGCCCCACTACAAAAATCAATAAATCGGGGGAGGACATCGTTTATGGGCTCGGCCCCCTGCAATTCACCGGGTGTAATCCGATGGATGAGAGTGCTGGGCGAATGAAGCTTTCCCCGCGGCTTGATCAATGCGTAAAACGTGTCATCACAACAAATCCTCATATTCTTGATGCGAACGGCGCCAATGGCGATCATTTCGTCTTTGCGCTGGTTCAGACCGGTCAGCTCGGTGTCAAAAACCACAAATTCACAATCCCGGACGGACAGATCTTTGTCCGAGGCAACGCTGATCAGGTTGTTTGCAACGATAGCGGAATGCGCCGGCTTTTTAGAGGGGAAAAGACGCTTTATGAATTTTGTAATTGTCATGAATCATCAATGACCACAGGCGAGGTGCTCTGATTCAAAGGAATTCGTGTTCAATAAATCATGGTTTTTTCGGAAATCCAAACTCTAGCCGCGCAAACCCCTGTAAACGCCTGATAACCTCGAAGACCTCTTTCAGTGTCTGTTTTTCGAGATTCGAGAGATCATCGGGACGGATGTTATCGTTGGGTTTCTGCCCCTCCTCTATCAAGTGAAGATGATGAAACAGTTTGATATGCATCAACAGTTCATAGGCCTCAACCAGTTCAGGACCCAGGTCACTGGGGATGTGGCGCTTCTCCAGCAGTGCGCGAAGCCTTTCCAGCGTGTTGGTTTTACAGATCCCGTATTTCAGGGACATGACCCGTGCAAAATCAACAAAAAATGCCAGGCCTCTCCCCTCCAAATCGAGGGTCTCTCCATACCGGCCATCCTTTTCGACCACGGAATTGCCATAGAATGAGAGCGGTGGTTCCACTGAAACACAATTTTGAGCCAGATAGCCCAGAAATTGCGCATCTCCCCGGGTCAAGGTATGGACTTGCTCTTTCAATTTCTCCGCAAGGGAAGCACTCCCTGCCCCGGACCTGAAATCAAAAAAAACGGCCGGGTCAAAATTTTCTTCCCGGTCCTGAAATCCGCACCACCCCCGAAAGTACGTGTTCCATACGGATTGAGGCTGTCGCCATTTCATATTGGCTGCGGTAATATCCCCCGCATCCGACGGATACCCACATGCAATCAGATGCTTGACAGCACGTTCGGATAAAGTCCTGAAATATTTCTTGGCTTCCCGGGCGACCCTTTCATCCGGGCTGTCGCCGTATAGGATGCCGTTGGTCTGGCGGCTCTTGAAAACCAGTTCATGACGCCCTGCACTGCCGAATAACAACCAGGAAAACGGCAGGGGTGCCTTCCCGATTTCTTCCTCCAGAAGCGTGAGCAACCGATCCAGAACATGGTCGTTCAGCACGGAGATCATCCGGGTCACATTACAGGCCTTTGCCCCTTCTTTGATAAGCGGGCGCACGATCATGGGAATCTTTTGACTCAGTTCGTACAATCCGTTGATCCGTCGCTGTGCCTGGATTTCTCTGAAAAGAAAGTAGGGAGAACTGCCCTGGGCCACCATGATGTCGTGGGTTGTGAGCATCTTTGAAATTTTTCCATCTTCCTCAATGGCAAGATGGTGAATCCGGTTTTTTATCATGGCAAGTAACGCGTCAAAACAGACGGCATGACCGGAAATGGTCTGAACCGGCGTCGCCATGATTTCCGATGCTTTGGTATGGTAATCCAGCCCCCTGGCCACAATCTTGCCTCGAATATCCTTGTCCGTAACAATGCCGACGATTTCGTCCCGTTCATCCGTCAAAAGGATTGAACCGATCCTCTTCTCCGACATGAGTTGGGATATCTCCTGGACCGAGGTGTCCACCGGTGCAGTAAAAAGCGTTCCTTTGGAAATCTCCCCGGCCCTGGTGCTGAAGAGAAACAAGGCGCCTTCGGCACGGGGTGAGATTTTCTGCTGACGAAGCTCGGAATACACCGGCTGGGCCATCTTCTCCGACATGGTGCTTAAGTAATAACGCCTTACTTTCCGGTTGGTTTCAAGAAGATTCAGAAAATCCTTCTTATCGAAGAGAAAACAGAAGGTATCATCCAGAGTTTCAACATTGAGATTTGCCGTGGTATTCTGAATAATGGGAAGCGCACCAAAATGTTCCCCCTCACCCCGGAAATCCTTTAACGTGATATTCCCCCCGGCATCCAGCCGGTAACTCCGCACACCGCCCTTCTGAATCACATAAAAGTGGGTAACGTCACTCTCACCCTGTTTGAGAATCAGGGTCCCTTTGGGAAAAAAATCAATGGTGGCTTTTTGGGCGAACTTCATCAGAACGGATCGATCAAGTTCGCTGAAGGGAAATTTGTTGCCGAGGAATTCCAGAACAACCGCATGGGAAACAGCATTTGTGTTCATGAACCCGCCCAAACCAAAAAAGTTGAGAATCAATGCCGGTTAAAAATGGGTGTTTCCGCTGCTCATTACAACTTTTTGCCTACAGGCTTGTCTACAGGTTTTTCACCAAGCGCCGGAATGAGCAATTTTTTTGGATATAGCTTAAAATACAAAAACGAAGAGATAGCGATCATTGCAAGAACAAACAGAACTTCAGGAAAATGCCGATTTTCCTGATATACCAGAGACAGGGTACTCAGTATGACAAGAAACATATAACCACTGCGTTTAAAGCAGAAAACTTCTTTCAGGATGTACATGTTTATCATTGGAACAAGCAGTAAAATAATAATATAGAGACCTTTTGCAAAAAGAACAACTCCCAGGATTTTACTGGTTGTCACAAATAGAAGGGTCAACGTCAGGAGGATGTTCAGATACCGATACGCCTTCCTATCTTTCAGAAGCGCTTTATTGTTCAAACAATGCCTCAGACCGTCCGCATTTTCATTGTTTTTAAGCCGCTTCCAGATTTGAAATCTGCTTTTGCCCTCCAAAAGCAGCGAATCAACTTGATGAGTCAGTTCATCTTTCATAAGATATTTTAGGTGAAATGCTTCTCCGGTTTTTATACCTTTGACGTTGTTAGGGTCTTTAATTTTGTTGCAGGCCTTTTTCCGTACCCACTCTCCCGGTTGACGAGCAGAGATATCATAGAATAATATAAAAGTACAACTTTTCTTCTTTTTCTGATAATTAACAATCGAGGTGATTTTCCTGCACCCTGTCAACTGCACCCTGTAAACAATTATCCCGAAAGCAGGTGAAAACATGGCACCCATCACCCACTGGGCCGATCGTTATGTGGAAAAAAAGAAAACCGCTTCCGACGCCGTGAGGCTCATTAAGGGGGGCCAGCGCGTTTTTATCGGCTCCGGCTGCGGCGAACCACAGCACCTCGTCAAAGCCCTTGCGGGAACCTCCAATTGTTTTTCAGATATTGAGATCGTCAGGTTGATGGCCCTGGAGCGCACCCCTCTGAGTTTGATCGCCGATAAGACCATGTGCAGGAACATGAACATCCGGTCCTTTTACCTCGGTTCCGCTAAAACCAGGACGACCCGCCGGGAAATGAGATTCCTCACACCCATCAACCTCTCGGAAATCCCCCGTCTTTTCAAAAGCCGGCAGTTACCCATTCATGTGGCCCTGATCCAGGTTTCCTCTCTGGATGATTTTGGTTGGATGAGCCTGGGTGTCTCTGTGGATATCACACAGGCTGCCGCTCTATCCGCTGATATGGTCATCGCCCAGGTTAATTCCAGGATGCCGCGTGTCCTGGGCCAGAGTTTTATTCATGTGAACGATGTGGATGTGATTGTCGAGCATGATGAAGACCTTTTGACCATCACCCAGATGCCGGAAATGGAAACGGCCAATACCATCGGCCAGTTTGTGGCCAGATTGATCGATGATGGATCAACCATACAGATCGGACCGGGTGTGACAAGTCAGGCCACCCTGCTGGCCCTTTCCCATAAAAAAGACCTGGGTGTCCACAGCCAGTATATTACCGATGACATTATGCATCTGGTGGCGCGCGGTGTCATCACAAACCGTAAAAAAGGGTTTAATGAAGGGAAACTGGTCGCCAGCAGCGCCATGGGCAGCCAGTTGCTTTACGAGTATATCCACGACAACCCTTCCATCGATTTTTACCCTTCTGATTATGTCAACGATCCCGGAATCATCGCCAAGCACAACAAAATGGTGTGCGTCAATGTGGGCATGTCCATGGATCTGACGGGACAGATGGCCGCCGATGCACTTTCCCAAAATTATTATTCAGCCGTGACCGGCATTCTGGATTTTATGAGAGGCGCCTCCCGATCCCCGGGCGGCAAATCCATCGTTTTATTGACCTCCACATTTTCAGGAGGAACCCAGAGCCGAATTGTACCCATGCTCGAAAACACGGCGGTGGTGGTACCGAGAGGGGATATCCACTATGTGGTGACTGAGTATGGGGTCGTAAACCTTTTCGGAAAAAGCTACCAGGAACGCGCCATGGCCTTGATCAGCATCGCGCACCCTGATTTCAGGGAAGAACTGTTTCTCAAAGCAAAAGAAATGGGTCTGCTGGGCCCTGAACGGTCACTGAAAGAATCCATCCATGGTATTTACCCCTTCAGGCTGGAAGAAACCCGGGAGATGAACGGCGAAAAAGTGGTTTTCCGACCTGCGAAACCCGTGGATGAACGGCGAATCCAGGAGCATTTCTACTCCCTGGAAAAAGATGACGTAGTATCCCGCTTTTTCCATGAAAAACACAGTTTTTTCAAGGATGACCTTGTGGATATGCTTCATATCGATTACGTCAATGATATGACCATTTTGGCCGTCGTTGGAGAAGTTGGTTTCGGAAAGGTTGTCGGCCTCGGCGAATACCTGCTGGTTCCATCAACAAACATGGCGGAAGTTGCCTTCTCCGTCAGCAGGGAATATCAAGGCCATAAAATCGGAAAAATCCTTCTTTTCAAGCTGGCCCAGGCCGCACTTGAAAACGGCATTTCCGGTCTTTTTGCCATGACTTCCCCCAGCAACCTGGGCATGATTCACCTGTTCAAAACCCTCCCCTATAAAGTAAAAAGCGTGTTTGAAGACGATATGGTCGTGCTCAGCTGCCGCTTTGATGAACCGCAATAAAAGTATCACGCCTTCATTCCCTCTGTCGCTTCAAAAATGACGCGCCTTTTCCATAAGCGCTAAAGAACGCGTCATTAATGTCAAGAATTGAGCATCCATGTGATTTTTTTCACAAAATTTATAGGATAACCGGCCAAATTTTTGATTGACAAATTGAACAAATAAAATTTAGAACGTAATTGGCCTATGGAAGTCCCTGAGAAATGTTGCGGAAAAAAGCGGTAGCTTTTGATGCTTTCAGCCTTCAAAGTCAAAGGAGGACCGTTTTTCGCAACTAAACCTGTATGAATTGAACAAGGAGGGTGTAAGCATGTCGGAAAAAGAACGTGTGGAAACTTCTGAAGCGCAAATCGCTGTTCACTGGCAGGAAGAAGGTTATTATTATCCTTCAGCAAAATTCATTGCCCAGGCCAATATGACGGACGAAACCATTTATGAACGGTTCAGCCTGGAGAATTTCCCCAACTGCTACAAAGAATATGCAGACCTTCTGGAATGGTACGAATACTGGCATACCATCCTTGACACCAGCGATGCGCCTTGTTGGAAATGGTTTGTAGGCGGCAAGATCAATGCAAGTTATAACTGCATTGATCGACACCTCAAGGATCACAAAAACAAGACGGCCATCCACTTCGTTCCGGAATTGGAGAATGAAAAAACCGAACATATCACCTACCAGGAACTCTATGTTCGGGTGAATGAGTTTGCCGCCATCCTCAGAGACTTCGCCGGCTTGAAAAAAGGAGACAGGGTAACGCTTCACATGCCCATGTGTGCAGAGCTTCCCATCACCATGCTGGCATGTGCCCGCTTAGGCATTATTCATTCGGAAGTTTTCGGCGGATTCAGCGGCCGGGCTTGCGCCGACAGGATTGTGGATTCCCAGAGCAATGTTTTGATCACAGTGGATGCCTATTACCGCAGCGGCAAGCTTTTGGACCATAAACAGAATGCCGATATCGCCCTGAAACTGGCAGAAGCGGACGGCCAGACCGTGGACAAAGTCCTGGTGTGGCAACGCTACCCCGGAAAGAATTCAAGCCCGACGCCGATGGTTGAAAACCGTGACTATTTTGTCAATGACGTGCTGAAAGAGTATTATGGCGCAAGGGTCGCTCCCGTACCCATACCGGCGGAAGATCCGCTGTTTTTGATGTATACCAGCGGTACCACGGGGAAACCAAAAGGGTGCCAGCACAGTACGGGCGGGTATCTCGCGTATGCAACGGGAACCTCCAAATACATTCTGGATATTCACCCTGAAGATGTATATTGGTGCATGGCCGATATCGGCTGGATTACCGGTCATTCCTATATCGTTTACGGACCCCTGTCCCTTGGGGCCTCAACCATAATTTATGAAGGTGTTCCCACCTACCCCGATGCCGGCAGAGCCTGGCGGATCGCGCAGGATCTGGACGTTAATATCTTCCATACGGCGCCCACCGCCATCCGGGCACTTCGAAAAATCGGGCCCGATGAGCCTGCCAAATATAATTATCACTTCAAACACATGACCACCGTGGGGGAACCCATCGAACCGGAAGTGTGGAAGTGGTACCACAAAGAGGTGGGCAAAGGAGAGGCGATCATCGTGGATACCTGGTGGCAGACGGAAACAGGCGGGTTTCTCTGCAGCACCATGCCGGCCATAACCCCCATGAAACCCGGTAGCGCCGGCCCGGCCGTTCCGGGCATTCATCCCGTGATTTACGATGAGGAAGGGGAGATTCTTGCGGCTGGATCCGGAAAAGCGGGTAACATCTGCATCCAGAACCCCTGGCCGGGCGCCTTTCAGACCATCTGGGGCGATCGGGACCGGTTCGTCAGCACCTATTACGAGCGGTACTGTAAAGATCCCAACAGCAAAGAGTGGCGCGACTGGCCTTATCTGACCGGGGATGCCGCCGTCCAGGCGGAGGATGGGTATTACCGGATCTTAGGAAGAATCGATGACGTAATCAATGTGTCCGGTCACAGGCTCGGCACAAAAGAGATTGAATCCGCGGCAATGGTTTGCCCTGAAGTGGCGGAAGCCGCCGTGGTTCCCGTGAACCATGACATCAAGGGCAAGGAACCGGATCTGTATGTCGCCCTGAAACCCGGAATCGAAGCATCCCCTGAAATGGCCAAAAAGATTTCCGATACCATTTGCGAGCAAATCGGGAAGATCGCAAAGCCGAGATGTGTATGGCTGGTGGCGGATATGCCGAAGACCCGTTCCGGAAAGATCATGCGAAGGGTTCTGGCGTCCATCTCCAACAACCAAGACGTGGGCGATGTCACCACCCTCGCAAACCCGGAGATCGTAACGGAAATACAGGGGATGGTAAAAGATAAGTGATCCTCGCGTGGAAACCTGTTGTCAGCCTGCCATCCCGTTCAGGGATCGGCAGGTGGGACCATCACAACCGGGAAGTACATTAAAAACTGGATAAAAGGTACAAAGGAAGGAGCCTATGACCGACGGATATCTTGCGTACTACAATCAGTCAATTGAGGATCCCAATAGTTTCTGGAGCGTACCGGCAGAGGATTGCCACTGGTATAAAAAATGGGACAGGGTATTGGATGATTCAAACAAGCCGTTTTACAGGTGGTTTACAGGCGGCATGGTCAATACCTGTTACAATGCCCTCGACCTTCATGTGGAAAACGGCATTGGGGATCAGGTCGCCCTCATCTATGACAGTCCTGTTACCGACACCATCAAAAAGTTCACCTACCGTCAACTTCGAGACCAAGTCGCCCTGTTTGCCGGGGTTCTTTCATCAAAAGGCGTTCAAAAAGGAGATCGTGTTCTCCTATACATGCCCATGGTTCCGGAGGCGGCCATTGCCATGCTGGCCTGTGCCCGTCTTGGCGCGGTCCATTCGGTTGTGTTTGGTGGATTTGCCTCAAAGGAACTTGCCATCAGAATAGATGACGCAAAACCGAAAGTCATCGTTTCCGCGTCATGCGGCATTGAAACGGCAAGGGTCATCCCATACAAACCCCTCCTTACCGAGGCCATGGAAATTGCGGAATCAAAACCGGATGCCTGCATCATCATTCAGAGACCGCAGGAAACCGCTCCCATGACACCGGGATTTGATTACGACTGGCATGAGGAGATGAAAAATGCCGTCCCTGCGGACTGTGTTCCGGTTGCCGCCACGGATCCCCTGTACATCCTCTATACATCGGGGACAACCGGTATTCCAAAAGGGGTTGTTCGGGATAATGGCGGCCACATGGTTGCCCTGAAGTGGACCATGGGAGCCGTTTACAACCTGCAACAAGGCGATGTTTTCTGGACCGCGTCGGATGTTGGCTGGGTCGTCGGGCACTCTTACATTGTTTACGGTCCCCTGCTCAAGGGGTGCACCACCATCCTTTTTGAAGGAAAGCCGGTGGGCACTCCCGATGCGGGGGTGTTCTGGCGGGTCATAGAAGAACATAAGGTAAAGACCATGTTTACCGCTCCCACCGCATTTCGTGCCATCAAGCGGGAAGACCCGGAAGGCAAGCTGATTGAGAATTATGATCTCTCAAACTTCAAGGCCCTTTTTCTGGCCGGGGAAAGGCTGGATCCCGATACGTTACAGTGGGCCGAAAAGAAATTGAAGGTCCCCGTCATTGATCATTGGTGGCAGACGGAAACCGGTTGGGCCATTGCAGCCAACTGCCTGGGCATTGAGAAGTTTCCCGTAAAGCAGGGGTCACCCACAAAAGCGGCACCGGGATGGAACATTCAAGTGGTTGATCCTAATTGCGAGCAGGTGAAGCCGGGCGAAATCGGCGCCCTGGTGGTGAAGCTGCCGCTTCCACCAGGGACGCTCCCCACCCTCTGGAACAATGATGAGGGGTTTATCAAGTCCTATCTGGAAGAATTTCCAGGGTTTTACAAAACAGCCGATGCCGGATTTATTGATAACGATGGCTACGTGTATGTCATGAGCCGGACCGATGACATCATAAACGTGGCCGGACATCGGTTATCCACCGGCGGCATGGAAGAGGTTCTGGCGGATCATCCGGATGTGGCTGAATGTGCGGTGCTGGGCGTTGAGGATAAGCTCAAAGGGCAGACCCCCATCGGGTTTCTGGTGCTTAATGCCGGAGTAACGCGCGATGCTGAAACCATCGAAAAGGAAGTCGTCCAGATGGTCCGGCAACGCATCGGTCCCGTGGCCTCCTTTAAAATTGCCACCATTGTAAAGCGCCTGCCCAAAACGAGATCCGGGAAGATATTAAGAGGAACCATGCGCAAGATCGCGGACAATGAAGACTTCAAGATACCGGCAACCATTGATGACCCGACCATTTTGAAGGAAATTGAAGAAGCGCTCGTTCATAAAGGGTATGCAAGCGCAAAAAAAGATTAATAAAATTGTTTAAACTTAGCATTTTCGAAAGGGGGGATGAAAAGGAACATAGAGTGGCAAGGTGTCCAAAGAAATCCAATTAAAACAAATTTTTAATTAGGAGGATAGATTATGACTAGCGGCGAAGCTTATTGGCAGAAAAATCTCAAGCTCATGATAGGCTGTTTAATCGTTTGGTTCGTTGTTTCATTCGGGTTTGGCATCTTGCTGGTTGGTCCACTCAACAACATCAGTCTTGGCGGGTATCCGCTGGGATTCTGGTTTGCACAACAGGGGTCCATGTACGTTTTCGTGATTTTGATTTTTTTCTACGCAAACACGATGACGAAGTATGACCGTGAATTCGATGTAGAGGAGGAGTAAACATGACCTTAAGAGCTACTACCTTTATTGTTGTCGGCATTACCTTTGCCATTTACATCACCATCGCCATCATGGCGCGCGCCAAAACCACATCGGATTTTTACGTTGCGGGAAAGGGCGTTCATCCGGTCTTAAACGGAATGGCCACGGCGGCGGACTGGATGTCGGCGGCTTCCTTTATCTCCATGGCGGGTCTGATCGCCTTTATGGGATATGATGCCTGCGCCTACCTCATGGGTTGGACAGGCGGCTACGTGCTTCTGGCCATGATGCTGGCGCCATACTTACGTAAATTCGGAAAATTTACCGTGCCGGAGTTTATCGGGGATCGGTATTATTCCCATGGTGCGCGTCTTGTTGCCGTGCTCTGCCTGATTACCTGCTCCATCACCTACGTTATCGGGCAGATGAAGGGGATCGGTGTGGCTTTTTCCCGGTTTCTGGAGGTGGAGTTTTCAACGGGCCTTTTCTGCGGTATGGGGATTGTGTTTGTCTATGCGGTTTTGGGCGGCATGAAAGGGATTACCTATACCCAGATCGCCCAGTACTGCGTACTGATCTTCGCCTATACGGTGCCCGCGATCTTCATCGGCATGCAGTTGACGGGAAATCCCATTCCGCAGCTCGCCCTGGGCAGTCACCTTACGGGTGGAGACGGCATGTATCTGCTGGAGAAGCTGAATACCATATGCGTTGATCTTGGTTTTGCCGCCTACACGGCCCAGAAATGGTCAACTTGGAATGTGTTCCTGTTGACCTTCTCTCTAATGGTCGGTACGGCGGGACTCCCCCATGTGATCATCCGATTTTTCACGGTTCCGAAAGTCCGGGATGCTCGTTTTTCAACGGGCTGGGCCCTGGTGTTTATCTCCATTTTGTACACCACCGCCCCTGCAGTGGGCGCCATGGCGCGAACCAACCTGATGAATACCATTCAAATCGGACCCGTAGGTTCGCCCACGGGCAACCTGGCATATGCTGATAGACCCAGCTGGTTCACCAACTGGGAAAAGACCGGACTGCTCGTGTGGGAAGACAAGAATCATGATGGCAGAATTCAGTATTACGGCAATAACAAGGAATTTGCCAAAAAGGCTGAATCCTTTGGGTGGAAAGGCAACGAAATGGTTAAGGTCGACCGTGATATCATGGTGCTGGCCAATCCGGAAATCGCCAATCTGCCTTTCTGGGTCATAGCGCTGGTTGCCGCAGGTGGTATCGCGGCCGCACTTTCAACAGCCGCCGGTCTCCTCTTGGCAATTTCCTCCGCCATCAGCCATGATGTGTTGAAGAGTGTTTTCATGAAAAACATCAATGAAAAGCAGGAATTGCTGGCAAGCCGTATCGCCATGGCCTTTGCAATTTGTGTGGCCGGTTGGCTGGGATTGAATCCTCCCGGGTTCGCTGCCCAGGTGGTGGCCTTGGCCTTTGGTCTGGCCGCTTCGTCCATCTTCCCGGTTTTGATGATGGGTATTTTTTCCAAAAAGGTCAACCGAGCAGGCGCCATCGCCGGGATGCTTACCGGCATCGGCTCCACCCTCCTTTACATCTTTTTGTACAAGGGGTGGTTTTTCATCAAAGGGACGGCACCACTCATCGATAATCATGCACACTGGTTTCTGGGCATCAACCCCCAGTCCTTTGGCGCAGTGGGTGCGCTCTTGAATTTCGTGGTAGCATTCGCGGTATCCAGCATGACGGAACCGGTACCTGAGCATATCCAGCATCTCGTGGAAGATATCCGTATTCCAAAGGGTGCGGGGACTGCCACAGGCCACTGATATTTAAACCCCGTATGAAAAACGGTGTGCCTGCTAGAGCAGGTACACCGTTTTTTTTAGACCATTGAGGAGAAAAATGGTTCATGATGACTTCTGAAAAACAGTGCGACAAAGAGATATTCGACTTCATAACGCAAACCCCTGTTTTTGCACCTTTGCCGGAGAAAGAACTGTGGAACATGTGCATCCATATGACAAGGGAGCAGTACGGCAAGGGTTTCATTCTATGCCGCCAGGATGAGACCGCCCTTGACAAGGTGTATATTATCGAAAATGGCTCGCTGGAGCTTTATTTTGATGAAGCGGGGAAAAAGCGTCTGAGGGGAACGCTCGGCAGAAAGGACGTCTTCGGGGGCATTGCCATTTTGATGTACAGTGGGAAGTCTGCCAGAACCGTCATGGTGCAGGAAGATGTCACACTTCTCGTCATACCTAAGAATATTTTCATCGATATCTGCACCCGTTTCCAGTCTTTTTACACGTCTTTTGTGGAAACGTTTCACGACCGAATGCTTGACAAATCCTATGCCTCCATTTTTCAGTCAAGTCAGATCAGCCATTTTCTCTCTGGAATTGTACCGTTTTCATTGCTTCCGGAAGATGCTCTCAAAAACATTTCAAGGGAATTTTCCATTGTACACTATTCAATGGGCACACGGCTTTTCTATCAAGGCAAAAGCCGGGTGGAGTATCTCTATATTGTACAAAAGGGCGCCGTGGAACGGTACTTTGAGGAAGGTGAAAACAAGACCCTTCGCGGGGTCCTGGGAGAAGGCGATATATACGGCGGCATTTCCATGCTCGTCAACAACGGCATAGCGGTCCGATCTATCCGGATTCTTGAAAACACCTATTTCTACATCCTGCCCAAAGCTGTTTTTTTAAAACTCTGCAGCGAACAGAAAGTCTTTGCGGAATATTTTACGGGGGCCTTCGGAAAACAGATGATGGACAAGTCCTATGCCTCCATCATCAAAAATGAGGCGGGCGGTATTGATTCCGCAACACAGTTTTTCAACCTGCAAGTGGAAAATATTTATCACAAAAATATTCTTTCATGCAGCGAGGATACCGCCATTCAGCAGGCAGCGTCGCTCATGAGCGATAGAAAATGCAGTTCCATCTTTATCAAAGACCTGGGAGGGGATTATACCGGAGTTGTCACGGATACGGATCTTCGAAGTAAAGTGATTGCAAAAGGGCATGACATTTCCGCCCCCATCGCAAACATCATGAGTTCTCCCCTGCACAGCGTTCAAATAGACGCCATGGTATCGGAAGCCCTTCTGGAAATGATGAATACCAATCTCAAGCACCTTGCCGTAAGGGACCGGCAAGGCAACGTTGTTGGGATTGTGACCAACAGGGATCTCCTCACAGCCCAGGAGCAGTCACCCTTTTTTCTCATCCGGGAACTTTCCGCCGCCTCCGGTATGGATGAGATTGTCCATATGCAGAAAAGAACCCCTCGGTTGATCCAGAACATGCTCAACAGCGGCGCAAAAGCCAGAACCATTACCAGGCTCATCAGTTCCATATCCGATGCCATCCTGGACAAACTGGTGGGCTTTGCCCTCGATGAGTTAGGGCCGGCACCTTCTGAATTCGTTTTCCTGATCGTGGGAAGCGAAGGGAGAAACGAGCAGACATTGAAAACAGATCAGGACAATGCCATCATTTATGCAGATGTGAGCAAAGCCGAATCCGGTGCTGCCAAAGCGTATTTCCTGGAGTTTGGTGAACGGGTCTGCACATGGCTGGATCAGGCGGGATACGATTTCTGCAAAGGGGACGTCATGGCCAAAAACCCCAAATGGTGCCAACCCCTTTCCCTGTGGAAAAGATACTTTTATTCATGGATTCGTGTTTCAACGCCGAAAGATCTGCTGCAGTCCAACATATTCTTCGATTTGAGAGGCGGGTGCGGCAATATCGAACTGGTTGATGAATTGCGGCTCTTTCTGTTTGAATCCCTGGAGGGCTGGACCAGATTTTTCAGGGATCTGACGGTCAACGCCCTTGGTTTTAAACCCCCTTTGGGGTTTTTCAGGAATTTTGTTGTGGAATCCAAAGGTGAGCACCGCCATAAACTTGACATCAAAAAATCCATGACACCCATTGTGGATATTGCCAGAATTTACGCACTCAACAATAACATTTCAGAAACCAATACCCAGGAAAGATTGTACCGGCTCTACCTGGAGAAAGTCTTTGACGAAGAAACCTACAATGACCTTGACCACGCCTACAGCTACCTGATGCACCACAGATTGAGCTGCCAGATCAAAAACATTGAGGAAGGGGAAAAACCGGACAACTATATCGATCCCACCAAACTTTCACGAATGGACCAGACCATGCTCAAAGAACTCTTCAAACGGATCGAACGCATGCAGACCAAATTGAGCCTGGATTTTACAGGATCGGCGTAAGCAGCTGTCAGGGTGCAGGTATCAGAGTTTCACTCCCCGGCCGGTCCCACCGTCACGAGGATGTACCGGTCGGGAAGGATAATCTCTTTCACTGCCCCGTTCACATCCGCCCGGGTTACGGATTCGATTTTTTGAATATACTTCGGCATGTGGTCATAGCCCAGGCCATAGAGCTCATCCAGCGCCATCTGCATGGCCTGGCTTCCGTTGGTCTGCATACCGATCTTGAGATTCCCCAGAAGATACCGTTTGGCGGCAGCCAATTCTTCATCCGTCAGCCCTTTTTCCCTCAAAAGTTCCAGTTCATGAAAAACGGCCTTTCGGGCCGGCGACAACTTATCCGGATCACAGGCCAGATAAACACCGAACGCGCCTGTTTCTAACCCTGGGCTCCTGAAAGCGGTGACGGCGTAGGCCAGGCTCTTTTGGTCCCTGAGCCTTTGAAACAGCCTTCCCCCCATACCGGAAAGGGCCGTGTCCACCAGGGCCATGGGTGGATTGTTGCTGCTTGTAAGACCTGCCCCCAGGTACCCCACCGAAAGGTGCGTCTGAGCCCCCGGACGTTTAAGATGTGCTTTCCTGGACCCGGTTAAAGGCGGCTCCGGCTCGATGGCGGGAAGGGTTGTGGTGGACGGTTGAAAGGGATCAAAAAGCGTTTCCAGATAAGGGATCAACTGGTCTCGTTCCAGATCACCCACAACCGCCAGCACGAAATTGGAAGGGATGCGTATGGATTTATACCAGGTATTGAGGTCCGATCGGGTCATATGGGAAATGGTTTCGATGGTCCCCGTTGCCGGATGTCCATAAGGGTAATGGGGATACAGGGTCTTGTAAAACAGCTCGAAAAGCTGAGCCGTGGGTCGATCCTTCTTGGCTTTGATGGCCGCCAGGATGTCTTCCCGGACTTTTTCAATTTCCCCGGGCGGAAAATCCACGTGAAGAATCAGATCAGAGAGAAGTTCCAGGCCCGCATAAAGGTCTTTACTCAGAAATTTTCCGGAAACGCCCATGCTATTTCGCCCGGAAAATCCCTCCAGGCTTCCGGCCCAGGATTCCACCGTTTCAGCAATATCAGCGGCGGTTCGCTTTTTTGTTCCCCGGGTCAGCATTTCGGCCACAAATCCCGATATACCCCATTCTCCATCCTTTTCCAGCCGTTTCCCCCCCAAAAAGGCCCCCAGTATGGACACTTCCGGCAGGCGGTTGTTCTCCTTTATGATGACACGCATACCGTTTTTGAGGGTGTGCATTTCAGTTGCGTTTTCTATCCGGGTAGACATCTTTTCCTGAGAGGGGGCTTTATAAGGGGCACCTTTGAAAAGAGATATGACCACGTCTTTTTCGAGATTGATTTGCTCCCCTTCCGGCGCCATGAGGCCGATGGAAAGGTTTTCCGGCCGCAGATAGGCCTGTGAAACACGCAGGATATCTTCGGCGGTCACCTGTTTTATTTTCGACAGATATGCGTCTGCATTGTACATGTCACCGGTCATGGTCTGAAAAAACCCGAGCGTCTTGGCCTGTCCCGCCATGTCTTCCATGGCAAAAATAAATGCGGCGGAGGCCTGGTTCTTGGCCTTACTGAGTTCCGAAGGGGTCACCGGGGTTTGGGTTACCGTGAATATTTCCTTTCCCATGGCGGCAAGGACCGGGTCGAGGTTTTTCGGATGGAGAGTCGCATCCACGGAGAAAAGGCTGGGATCCGCCAGCGCATAGGCCCCGGCACTCACATGGTAGACCAGATTGGCTTCCATTTTGAGACCCCGGTAAAGCCGTGAGGTTTTGCCCTGCCCCAGAATCACTTCCAGCACGTCCAACGCGTAAATATCTTCATGGGTTATGGCGGGGATGTGCCAGCACAAATCCAGGTAGACCTGTTGGACTCGGGCATTCTTAATGGTTTTTCGTAGTTCGGTTTGAGCCGGTTCCACGGGTCTGGAGGGTTCGGCGCCGGTTCTTTGTGGAAAATTCTGAACCAGCTTCTTGATGGATTCAAGGGCCTTTGCAGCTTCAAAATCCCCCACCGCAACCACGACCATGTTTCGGGGGGTGTACCATTTGTCCATATATTTCAGTATCATTTCCCGGTCAAAGGACAAAATGGTTTTTTCATAACCGATAATGGGCCTGCCATAGGGGTGTTTTTGATAACACAGGGCCATCATGGCCCAGCTAAGCTGGTTTTCGGGAATATCCAGAGAACGTCGATACTCTTCAAGAACCACCTCTTTTTCTTTTTTCAATTCCGCCGCGTCAAAAAGGGAATGCTGAACGGTATCGAGGAGCACATCCAGTGCCGTATCAAATCGGGCGCTATCGATTTCCACATAATAAACCGTACGGTCAAAAGAGGTATACGCGTTAATTCGACCCCCTGATGTCTCGATGGTTCGCGCAATTTCACCGGTATTCTTGGTCGGTGTGCCTTTGAAAATCATATGTTCGATCTGATGGGTCAGACCTGCCTCTTCAGCCGTTTCATTGGCACTTCCCGTTTTAACCCAAACCTGCACGGCGGCCACGGGAGCGCTGTGATCCTCCTTAAGGATAACGGTGAGACCGTTTTTGAGGATAACTCTCTTTGCACCTTCGGTGACGGACATGGCATGGCCATGGGTGAAAAAAATCACATTCAGCACGATCCACAGCAACATAAAAGAGACTGAAAATATAAAATTAATCGCCGTTCTTTTTTTATTAAAGACTTTCAAGGCATTACCCCCATGTTGACATTTTTGGCAGATATTGCATTCCTTTTTCCCTTGACACACAATATGTGGTAGATGTAAAAAAGGAATCTAGTCAAACGGGCTTCTTGCTCTCACAATAAAAGCCGTCGCTTGGTTGTCGTTTTACGGATCACAAACCGCAGCAGAAATTATAAACATGAACAGGAGAATGTCCATGGGTCAGCAAAGCAAGATTGTTTTTACCGAAGGAGAAGCTTTTGATCTGGGTTCTTACAGCTGGGATGACCACCGATTTTCCGATCTTCTGGCCAAGGAAAATGCCATTAACCCGGATCAGGCCATGGACGTCAGCCGGTTCCTCAGAAAAGAAATCGCCAAGCTGGAACTTCAGACCATCACCACGCCCATCATCGAACAATTGATCGAAGCCAAACTGCGGGATTTCGGGCTTTCCAAAACGTCTCCGGTACGATTGGACAAGTCTTTTTTCATCAAACGAGGGCTCGATTTATCCGACAATGCGGTTCAGGTGCTGGAAAGACGATACCTTAAACAGGACCGGGAAGGACGGATCATTGAAAGCCCGGAACAGATGTTTGCCCGCGTGGCACACCATATCGCCTTAGCCGAGAAACGCTATGGCGGTGAAGAGCGGATCAAAACGGTTGAAGCCTCTTTTTATCGCTTGATGACGGAACTTAAATTTCTGCCCAACTCCCCCACCCTGATGAACGCGGGTCGAGAACTGGGTCAACTGGCGGCCTGTTTTGTGCTTCCCATTGAAGACAGTATGGACGGGATTTTTGATTCCCTCAAAAACGCAGCCCTCATCCATAAGTCCGGCGGGGGGACCGGATTCTCCTTTTCCCGTTTGAGGCCCAAAAAAAGCCGTGTGGGCACCACCGGCGGCATTGCTTCAGGGCCGGTCTCCTTCATGAAGATTTTTAATACGGCCACGGAACAGGTCAAACAGGGCGGGACCCGTAGGGGTGCCAATATGGCCATTTTAAGAGTTGATCACCCGGATATCCTGGAATTCATTCACTGCAAACAGAACAATGAAGAACTGAACAATTTTAATATTTCCGTTGGGATCACCGACGCTTTCATGGAAAGCGTCAAGGCGGATACCGGCTATGACCTCATTGATCCCCGGGATGGCAGGAAGACGGGTCAATTGAACGCAAAAGACGTCTATGGTGCCCTTATTCAGCGGGCCTGGGAAAACGGGGATCCGGGCATCGTGTTCCTGGATAAGGTCAACCGGGACAATCCCACACCGGGTTTGGGTGAGATCGAGAGCACAAATCCCTGTGGCGAACAACCGCTTCTGCCCATGGAGGCATGTAATCTGGGCTCCATCAACCTGGCCCGGTTTGCCATTGAAACCGATGAGGGACCGGCTGTTGATTACACGGCACTCAAGGAGGTTGTCCGGGAGAGCGTTCATTTTCTGGACAATACCATCGATATGAGCCGGTATCCCCTGCCTGAAATCGGCGACATGGTGAGAGGAAATCGCAAAATCGGACTGGGGGTCATGGGGTTTGCGGATCTCTTGTACCAGCTGCAAATCCCCTATGATTCCGAAAAAGCCCTTGAAACGGCCGAGGGGGTCATGGCCTTTATTCAGGAAGAATCCCATGAAGCATCTCGACAGCTGGCGGAAGAGCGGGGCGTTTTCGGCAATTTTGACAAGAGCGTTTTTAAGGGCCGAAAAAAATGCTCCTATCGGAACGCCACAACAACAACCATTGCACCCACCGGAACATTGAGCATCATCGCTGGATGTTCCAGCGGTATCGAGCCGCTGTTCGCGCTTAGCTTTGCCAGAAACGTGATGGATAATGATCGATTGGTGGAAACCAATCCCTACTTCAAAAAAATGGCAAAGGAAAAAGGGTATTTCAGTTCGGCATTGATGGATGTGGTCGCACAAAAGGGGACCATTGGAGGAATTAAAGATATTCCCGAGGAAGACCGGGCCGTTTTCGTAACAGCCCACGACATCGTGCCCGAGTGGCACCTGCGTATGCAGGCGGCCTTTCAAAAACATACGGACAACGCGGTTTCCAAAACCGTAAACCTGCCACATGATGCAACCGTCGACGATGTCCAAAAGGTTTACGATCTGGCCTATGCCCTGTCATGCAAAGGCGTTACCATATACCGGGACGGCAGCAAGGAAAATCAGGTCCTTTCGTTTACGGACAAAGAAAAGCAGCCTCACGGCCGATTCATGACCGCCGTGGAAGAAAGGCCCGAAACCCTCCTGGGATTCACCACCAAAATGACCACAGGCATGGGCGCGCTCTATGTGACGGTGACCGAATTTGAAGACCGGCCCTTTGAAGTATTTGCCACCATCGGGAAATCCGGACGTTCCACCACCGCCAAGACCGAAGCCATCGGCAGGCTGGTTTCGCTGGCGCTCCGGTCCGGGGTTCATGTTAAAAAAATCGTGGACCAACTCAAGGGCATCGGCGGTGAACACCCCATTTTCCAGAAAGATGGTCTCGTTCTGTCCATCCCTGATGCCATCAGCCGGGTCCTGGAAAAAAGGTACCTGCAGGATCAGCCGGCATCTCAACGAAAAAATGAAAAAAGTCTTCTGGGGGAAACCTGCCCCGAATGTGGCCAGACCATCAGTTTTGAGGAAGGCTGCATGACCTGTCACTTCTGCGGTTTTACCAAGTGCGGATAAATCTCACGCAAAGACGCAAAGGATAAAAATAATTTTTCTGTTTCTTGGCGGCTTTGCGGCTTTGCGTGATCAAATCAATAATACGATTATATGCGTTCTTTTTCCCTTTCAACCGCCCGATAACCGATATCCTTGCGGTAATAAACGCCATTCCAATGGATGGTTCGCGCCAGATCATAGGCCTTTGTCTGCGCTTCACTCACAGTATTCCCGAGAGCCGTAGCACAGAGTACCCGACCGCCGCTGGTCACCACCTGATCGTCCTTTAAAGCCGTGCCCGCGTGAAAAATCTTGGCCCCTTCCGTCTCTGTTTCGGGAAGCCCGGCAATCACATCACCCTTTTGATACCCAACCGGATATCCGCCTGCCGCCATCACAACGCCTAAAGCGGCCCGGTCATCCCATTGCACTTGAATTTGATCCAGGCGTTGTTCCATGGCCGCCAGGCACATGTCCGCCAGGTCCGACTGAAGCCTCAGAATGATGGGCTGGGTTTCGGGATCACCGAACCGGCAGTTGTATTCCAGCACGTTGAGCGTGCCGTCACCCGATATCATAACCCCCGCATACAGGAAACCTTTATAGGGATTCCCTTCGGAAGCCATGCCCTTCACCGTGGGTTCAATGACCTCCTTCATAATACGCTCATGAAGTGCCGGCGTAACCACCGGGGCCGGTGAATAGGCACCCATGCCACCCGTGTTGGGGCCGAGATCGCCGTCATCGCGGGCTTTGTGGTCCTGGCTGGTGGCCAGTGGCAGGATGTGCGATCCATCCACCATCACAATGAAACTGGCCTCCTCCCCTTTCAAACACGCTTCCACAATGATCCGCTTGCCTGCTTCCCCAAAGGAGTCCCCCGAAAGCATCCCGGCTGCCGTATCAACAGCTTCAGCCTCGGATTGAGCAATAACGACCCCCTTTCCCGCAGCCAGGCCGTCTGCCTTCACCACAAGAGGCGCTCCCTTTTCATGGATATAAGCCTTTGCCGAAGCAAGATCCGTAAATGCTTTATATGAAGCGGTGGGGATGCGGTGGCGGGCCAGAAAATCTTTGCAGAAAACCTTTGATCCTTCCAGCTGAGCCGCGCCACTGGTGGGGCCAAAGCATTTCAGTCCCACCTGATCAAACCTGTCCACGATTCCTTCAACCAAGGGCGCTTCCGGCCCCACAATGGTCAATTCAATGTTGTTTTTTTCGGCAAAATCCTGCAGCCTTTCTATATCATCTGAGCCGATTGGGACATTTTCCACCCCGGGCTCCCGAGCTGTTCCCGCGTTGCCCGGCGCTACAAATACCTTTTTTACCTTGTTTGACTGGGCCAATTTCCACGCCAGTGCATGCTCTCTGCCCCCACTACCCACCACCAGAACTTTCACGATATATCCTTTCCTGTGTAAGGGCGAAAGACCCGGTTTTAAATTGGGCGCCCCGACTCCATCTCAATTATTTCTTCAATACTTCTTTCAGCGTTTCCGATAGTCCTGCAACGGAGAAAGGTTTTTGAACAAACCCATCGGCGCCGGCATCCAGAATTTCCTGGGCAGGGCCATCCAGGGCATACCCGCTGAAAACAATGACTTTAAGTTCAGGCCTTGCTTCCATGAGAAGGGGATATACCTGAGCGCCACCCATGTCCGGTAATTTGATATCCAGAAGCGCCACATCAATGGTGCCGGCAAAGGAAAGGGCTTTTTGGACGGCCTCCTTACCGGTAGTGGCCTCAATCACGGTATATCCGATTCTTTTCAAGGTTTCACGGGTAATCTCCATCACGTCCGGCTCGTCTTCAATAACCAGAACCGTGCCTTTGTCCTGTCCCACAATCATTTTTCGGGGGACGTCCGGAGCAGCCGGTTCTTTTTCCCAAATGGCGGGCAGGAACATATAGATGCGGGTTCCTTCACCCGGCTGGGATTCCACGGTAATGGATCCGGCGTGGTTGGATATAATCCCGTAAACAGCGGCCATGCCCAGACCTCTGCCGATAAAATGGGTCGTGAAAAAAGGTTCAAAAATCCGGTTCCGGGTTTCTTCATCCATCCCTTTGCCATCATCACCGACAGTGATTTGAACATAGGGCCCCGGCTTCATGGACCCTTTGCAAGATGCTGCATCCAGTTCCACATTCCGGGCGGAAATCCTGATACGCCCCTCTTTTTCGATGGCCTCGTTGGCATTGGCCAAGATGGCCGATATGACCATCTGCATCTGAGTACGATCCGCTTTCACCTGCATCAAGTCCAAAGGCAAATCCGTCTCCAGACGCACAGAAGGTTTCAGGGTATGTGCGACAAGCGAAAGGGTATTTTCCAGGAAATTCCGCATGGGTGTTATCTGTAAATGATAACGCCCTCCCCGGGCATAGGCCAGGAGCTGTTTGGTCAGATGAACCATCCGGTGGGCCGAAGCCTTCATGTCCTCGATACTTCGGGAGAAATTCCGATCCTCGGGTAAATCCATCTCCATCAGGCCGATATTTCCCGTGATGGCCGTGAGCGCGTTGTTAAACTGGTGGGCAACGCCCCCGGCCAGAGTACCCAGAGCATCCATTTTGCGGGCCTCCTGGAGTTGTGCCTCCAACCGTTTTCTTGCCGTAATGTTGTGGCCGAACACCGCCAGCTTGGTCACGCGGTCATTTGCAGCAAAAACCGGGTAAATTTTCCAATCAAGCGCTATCCCCCGCGTTTCCTCCGAAAAACTGATGGGTCGTTTCTCCGAAGCGACTTTCAAGGCTTCTTCTCTTCTTACAGCCACCACCTTTTCGGGCAGTAAATCATAAATATTCCTGCCAACCATTTCATCAGGCTCTTTCCCCAAGCCGTTGGCGGCAGTGGTGTTGATGGCCAGGACTGTTCCATCCAGATCCAACAACAAGGCATTGTCTTGGGTGGCATCAAACATGACCCGCAAAATCCCATCGGCATTTTCCGAGAAATCCTGTTTCAAACCTTTTTTTTCTTGACTGCAATGGGCCAACGCTTTTTCCAGATGTGCTACTTTCTTTTCCAATTCCTCATAGGTTGGCTTCGGGTTCATCAAAAATAGCCTCCAACAGGTCTCGAATGGATGTTTGCAAATTCAAGAGGTTTATCATATCTTATCAATCTCAAGGAAAAACGGGTTAAGGTTTTTGTTGGATATCCGAAAGATCTGCGGCATCAGGCGGGTGAGCTTGAGCAGTTTCAGCAGGCAGTTGAAATTTTATATAAAAGCGCAGTCAACCCACCCCGTGTATTTTGATTAAATGAATTGTTTGAGTTTGTCAAATGTTTATGGGTCCGAACCACTCGGAAATTGAAATGGATCCGGCCCATTTGAAAGCCGTCCTGACCAGCCCGGATTATGACTTTTCCGCCAAGTACCTGGCCGTTTGTCATCTCCATGGATTGGCTGGGGCGCGACCTGAAAAAATCGGCCCAAAAACCATTGCCGGCCTGGAAAGTGTTTTTTATAACCAAACCGTTTCATCTCAGACACAGGCCTACTTTCTGTTCAAGGAAGCAGCGGGCGCTCTTTGTTGTTTGCTCGCCCGACTTCCCCATGACGTCTGCGCCCGAAAGGCTCACGATGTGGTCATGGGACTTCTGAGCCAAACCACGGGCCATGCACAGCGGGCTGCTGCTGAAGCTCTGGGAGCCCTCCCTTTCTCCATTTCGGGTCCTTTTCCGAAGAAGGAAGGTGAAACAAGATCCCCGATTATGGGATGGCGGGCCTTTCTTGCAGAAACCCGGATGTCATGTGAGGGGACGCCCCATTTCATGGGGAGAAGCCTCGTGGTTAAAACAACCATAAATGATAACTTGCTGGTGGTCAAGCTGGCGGGTGAAAAGGACAATCCCGAATCTCTGATTCAGGAGGCGACCTGGCTATATCATCTGAGGCATAATGGTTATGTTTTTCCGGTGAGGTTTCATATCCCCCAAATCATGATGGTTGGCGGGAGTCTTTCATTCCGGTTAAAAGACTTACCGATTCAGGCTCCCCGCGGGATCAGGCGCCATTCAAAGGGTTTTGCCATCGCTTTTTTGGCGCACCCGGATTACTTCAGATATCCAAACGAAATGGATTTAAAAAAACAGCTGGGCGCTGAAGAATTTTGTGAAACCATATGCCGGAACGCGTTCTTATTTGGGAAACTGGCCGGCCAGGGCATCATTCATACCGCTCCCATACCCCTGTTTCATAACCGGGTGCAGGGTCCCAGAAGGGATGATCAGGGCCGATATCTCTGGCAACGGGCCGGGCGGCTGGACCGATGGCTCTGGTCCTGTCGTTACCCCAATTTCGGCCTTTCCGGTATTCGGGATTTTGAACATCTGGAGTCTTGCCGGGGCCCGGCCCGAAAGGTTTATTCACCCATGGGAGCCCAGCTGTTGAGCTTGTTTCTGGTGACGGGAAGCTATTTTCGCATGAAGGACAGCCGCAGGGTGGGGTTGGAACCCGACGGCCGACCTGTGGACACCAGACAGCTGTTTCACAAACCCCTGCTTACGGAAATTATTCAAGGCATTTTCCGCCACTATTATAACGGTTTCGTGGGGAACCCTTTCAAAGGCGCCGTCCCGGTCAATTTTTCCGCTCTGGCGGAGCGCATGGTGGATGAGATGGGCGTGGACCGATACATGGAGGAGATGCTGAGGGTTGCAGACCAGCAGGAAATGACGGACGCGGCTTTTATGGATTTTTTGCTGGAACGTAGTGTATCAATGGAAAGGGTACAACAAATGAAAAAGGGAGAGAAGGATGTCACGCTGGTTACCGGGCCCCATCTGGGCGGGTTTAACCAGCAGATATCCATTCCGGAGCTCATTGAGTCCGTGGGAACCATGGCGGCCCTGTGCATTTACGGAAGGTATTGTGAAGAGAAATTGAAATGAGGAAGAAAGACCATGACAACGAATTATGAAAAAATGATCCAGGAAAATCTTTCAGGCCTGTTTGAAAAACTCCCCCCCGATCTGGAAGCACGCCTGGGGGCTTCAAAAAGCGGGAAAGGTTTTTCCCTTCAAGCCTTTGGCGAAACAGCCTGGTTTGATCACGAACAGGTGACATTTTCCGGCAAAAAAGACGTGGATCCCAAAGGCCTTCTGGTCTCCCTTTATGCCACCCATGCGAGACCGGAAATAATTCAGCTTGAACCTTACAAGGCCTTCAAGGATTTTCCGGGAAGCATGCCCTATCACGGACCCTTCAGCGCTAACAGCGAGCGGGTATTGATCCCCCATGTGAATAAAATCCTGGAAAAAAAGGTTGAAATCATTTCGGCTTTTGATGGTGAAGCGATTCAAAGCGGAGATTTTTCCATGCTGCTCTATCCTTTTCCAAAGATTGCGGTTTTAACCATTTTTTACCTTGAAGATGAAGATTTTCCCCCATCGGCCACCTGCCTTTTTTCAGCCAACGCCCTCGATTTCATGCCCCTGGACGGTTTGGCCGATGTGGCGGAATACACATCCGGAAAAATCATCCGAATGGTATCAGAATAGACCGTGGGGATCATGAATGAAAAATGATACACCCTTGTGGAAACGGCTGCTTTTTGAAAGTACCGTAAGCCTTGATTCCCTGCCCCATTCCCCCTCTGCCCACCGTGAAATACTGGAGCGCGTCATATCCCGGTACCCCATGCGTATCAATCCCTACTATCTGGGGCTCATGGGTGAAGAAAATGACCCCATATACCGCCAGTGTGTACCGGATATTAGAGAGTTGGACGATGCCGGGGCTTGCGCGGATCCCTTAAACGAGGAAGGGCATTCACCTGTTTACGGCCTGACCCACCGGTATCCGGATCGGGTTCTTCTTCTGGTGTCTTCCGAATGCGCCATGTACTGCCGGTTCTGCAATCGAAAGCGAAAAGTGGGGCGCAGCGCAATGGTAACGGATACGTCCATTGAACAAGGCATTGACTACATCAAGGCGCACGAAGAAGTGCGGGATGTGCTGCTCTCCGGCGGGGACCCCCTGCTTTTGGAAGATGCTCGGTTACGGGAAATCCTGAGTGCCATTTACGCCATATCGCACGTGGAAATCATACGGATTGGCACAAGGGTTCCCTGCACCCTGCCCCAGCGGGTCACACCGGAACTGGCGGCTTTGCTTCAAAAATTTCACCCCCTCTATATCAATGCCCACTTCAACCATCCTAAGGAAATTACGCCTGAATCAAGCTTGGCCTGTAACCGCCTGGCCGATGTGGGGATCCCCTTAGGTTGTCAGACGGTCCTCTTGAAAGGGGTGAACGATGATGTGAATATCCTGGGGCCCCTGATGCGGAAACTCTTGACAATCCGGGTTAAACCCTACTATCTCTTTCATGGAGACCCTTCCCGGGGAACCTCCCATTTCAGGACTTCCATGAAACGCGGCTTGAATATCATACGAGGACTGCAGGGCCATACGTCCGGCCTCTCTGTTCCCCATTTTGCCATCGATCTTCTGGGCGGCGGCGGCAAGGTGCCGCTTTTACCGGATTACCTGGGGGGACAGGACGGTGATGACCTGCTGGTGACCAATTATGCGGGAAAATCGTACCGCCATCCTGACGGGAGTGATGGTTGATGTGAAAACCACGCTCTTAAACAACATCATTGATCTTGAAAATGTGGAGAAGAGGCGTGCGTTTGGGTGCCAATATTTACAAAAAACCAGCCCAAACACGCTGATTGGCCTCAAAGGTGATTTTTCTGCACCCTGACAACTGCACCCTGTGAACGCTTACCTACAAATATTGTTCCCTGTTCTCCAGAAAGTCTTTGAAGATCCGGTAGTATTGTGTTTCTTCATAATCGATGGTTTCAACGGGGATATGATCGAAGCTGTAGATGGTGGCTCTGGGACAGGCCAGAAGGATGGGGGAGTGGGTGGCCACAATAAACTGCGCATGACCGGCATCCCCCATTTCCTTCAATATGCGAACCAGCTCCAACTGGCTTTTGGGCGAGAGAGCCGTTTCCGGTTCATCTAAAAAGTAAAGGCCCTTGATTCGATACCGGGCTCTGAAAAATGACATCATGGATTGCCCATGGGATTGGGTGACCAGAGATTTGCCGCCAAAATATTTCAAACTTTCCGGATCTGAAGCAGCCCATTCATCCACGTATTCGGCAAAATTTCGAAAATTTTCGGAGCCGAAGAAAGATCCATACACATGGCCGTTTGTCCATTGAACATCCACATACCGGTAGAGCAGCTCTTCATAAGGATTTGGTTCCATACGCCCGCCCCGTTCCTTTTCCCAGATATGGATGCCGCACTTCTGACACAGTGCTCTAAGCAGGGTTGATTTCCCTGCACCGTTTTCCCCCACCAGAAAGGTCACCGGCGAAATAAAACCAAGACGCCTGGTTTCCCGGAGAACTTTCAGATTAAACGGGTAATGCCGGGTCGTGGGGTATTTTTCTATTAAAAGTCGCATTTCTGTTAGGTGCATCCTACAACCTCCCAAAAATTCATGGCGGTTCCATGCTTGACTTTATGGGCCAAACACACTAGCCTTCTGCATAGTTTTCAAACGCCTTTAAATGTCTCGGCGCGTCAGAATTTTTCAACACCATCGGGCGGTAAGAAAAGAAAGGTTCACGAAACACGCATCCCCTGGTTATCATCCATACGCACATTTTTGTATGTGGCGCAATAAATTGGGAATCGGGCGGGGAGTCTGGGTATTGCCATCAGCGAGCTGGAGCGGGCACGGTCTTGTGGATATGGCCGCCTGCCAGGCTTATTTTGAGGGGAGGCTCAAGGATCATCCCCTTCCGGAAGAAGAAATCAAACGGGCGCTTGAGGACATCGCGCCGCTGCCCAAACCACAACAATACAAGGCCGGTGTTTTAATTAGGCCTTGAAATTAAAGCGTAAGGCCCCGGTAAAACCTGACCTACCAGGGCCAAATATGACATAAGGGCCTATAAACAGGCGGATAAAGCATGACGGAAAATCTCCCCCCGACAGATGAGCAAACCATTCGATGCCCCAGACTGGGCCATCAGATCCCTTTTTCCTTTTGTCGTATTGAAAACAAAGGTCTGCCATGTTTTAAAACGTTGGATTGCTGGTATGCCCATTTTCCGGTGGAAGCCCACTTAAAAACGGAATTGGCACCCGAACAATGGGAGAAATCCTTTTGTCGTCCATCGCAACCCAAAATGGCATCCCTGCTTGAACTGATCGAACAGGCCAAAAAAGTTAAAAACCAGGAAGCTTGAGAAAATGCAAGGGGTTTCTTTTGGCCGGAAAGTGGCAGGCATTCTCCTTGCCGCCGGAGCATCCACCCGTATGGGCGCCCTGAAACAGCTGCTGCCCGTTGCCGGTGTGACTTTAGTTGAAAGAACATTGACCGCCGCCCTCGAATCCCGGCTGGACCGCCTGGTACTGGTCCTGGGGCATCGGGCCCCTGAAATAGAGACGGCGTTAAGTGGCTTTATACCAAATCCGAAATTGACCATTGTCCATAACCGGCATTATCAGGAAGGCATCAGCTCTTCCCTGGTTGCCGGAATAGAAGAAATTGCTCACAGCCACGATCATGGAATGATTCTTCTGGCGGACATGCCGTTTATAGATTACCATGTGATCAATCTATTAATTGAGGGTTACTTAAAGGCCCAACTGCCCATGGGGGCTATCAAAGTCGGCAAACGCGCCGCCCATCCGGTCGTGTTCAGGCGCGACCTTTTTTTTGAACTGAAAACACTTACCGGTGATGTGGGAGCAAGATCCCTTCTAAAAAAATACAACGATCGGGTATGCTTGATAGAACCCGGCGCGGACTATGATGAAAGGGATATTGATGACCGGGCGGATTATCGGAATTTTCAAACGGATCTGAGAGAAAGGAATACAGCATGAGCAACATCGTAGTAGTCGGAACACAGTGGGGTGACGAAGGAAAAGGAAAAGTCGTTGACCTTCTGACGGCCGGCGTGGAATTTGTTGTGAGATTTCAAGGGGGGAACAACGCCGGTCATACCCTGGAAGTGGATGATCGGCAGTTTATTTTTCACATCATTCCATCCGGCATTCTGTATGAAAACAAAAAATGCCTCATTGGAAACGGCCTGGTGGTAGATCCGGAGGTGCTTCTAGAAGAAATGGAAGGCTTGAAAAAAGCCGGTATCACTGTGGGACCCGAACGGCTTTCACTGAGCGAAAAAGCACACATGATCATGCCCTACCACAAAGCCCTGGACCTGGTCCGGGAAGCGGCAAAAGGTAAAGATAAGATCGGCACCACAGGCCGCGGCATCGGCCCCTGCTATGAAGACAAAATCACCAGAATAGGGGTTCGCGCCATTGACCTCACTGAACCGGATGTGCTGGAAGAAAAGATCCGAACAAACCTGAAAGAAAAGAACTTTCTCTTAGAAAAATTCCTGAGCGCATCCCCTTTGGAGGCCCAACCCATCCTGGACCATTATCTGGCCATGGGTCAAATATTGGCACCTTATATCACAGACGTTTCAGTTGAACTGGACCAGGGGATAAAAGCCGGAAAGTCCATCCTGTTTGAAGGCGCGCAAGGCACCCATCTGGACATTGACCACGGCACCTATCCTTTCGTAACCTCTTCCAATCCGGTTGCCAGCACCGCATGTTCGGGCTCAGGGGTGGGACCCAACCAGATTCATCACGTCCTGGGAATTGTCAAGGCGTACACCACGAGGGTGGGCGCAGGCCCCTTCGTGACCGAGCTTGAAGATGAAATCGGTGATTTCATTCAGGAAACGGGGAAAGAGTTTGGCGCCACCACCGGTAGACGGCGACGCTGCGGATGGCTGGACCTGGTGATTGTGGGAGATTCCGTAAGATTGAACGGCCTGGACAGCATGGCCATCACAAAGCTGGATGTTCTGACGGGCCTTGAAACGCTCAAAATCTGCACCGGGTATGAAGTCAATGGACAAATGGTTCACCAAAGACCGGCGAGCCTTACTAAAACCGCCCTGTGCAAACCGGTTTATAAAGAAATGCCCGGATGGAAGGAAGACATCACCGGCGCCAGGGAGAAAAATGATCTTCCGCAAGCGGCTCTCGATTATCTTTCCGCCATTGAAGACATCACCGGTATCCCCGTCTCCATTATTTCCGTGGGACCGAACCGCAATGAGACCATCGTCGTTAAACTGCCGGGATCATAAATTGAAACACCATGAGCACCTGTGATAAACAATACGATGTGATCGTTGTGGGTGCCGGTCACGCCGGTTGTGAAGCCGCTCTTGCCGCCGCAAGAATGGGACATCCCACCCTGTTGTTGACCATCAACCTGGATCATGTGGCTGCCATGAGTTGCAATCCGGCCATCGGTGGCCTGGCCAAAGGACATCTGGTGAAAGAAATCGATGCCCTTGGCGGTGAAATGGCCAAAAACGCCGACGAAACGGGCATTCAGTTTCGGCGCCTTAACACACGGAAAGGTCTGGCGGTACAGGGATCCCGCTCCCAGAATGACCGCGACCTCTACCGAAAACGCATGAAACGGGTCGTTGAAAGTGCGCCAAACCTGGATATCCGTCAAGCCATGGTGGACCATTTGCTGGTCAAAGACGGAAAGGTCCATGGTGTTGAAACCCAAATTCACGAAAAATTCCTCGGGCGCACGGTTATCCTCACCAACGGCACTTTTCTTCGGGGACTGGTACACATCGGTCTGGACCATTTTCCAAGCGGGCGCATGGGAGATCCCGCATCCACCCGATTGCCCGAGCAACTGGCCACATTGGGTTTTGAATTGGGTCGGCTGAAAACCGGCACCACCCCCAGGCTTAACAGCAGAACCATTGACTACGAGGGGCTCGTTGCGCAATCGGGGGATGAAAATCCAAAGCCTTTTTCCTTTACCACCACCCGGATTCTGTTGCCCCAGGTACCCTGTCATATTACTTATACCAGCGCAAAAACCCACGATATTATCCGTGAGGGTCTGGACCGCTCACCGCTTTTCAGCGGCATTATCGAGGGGACCGGTGCACGGTATTGCCCATCCATAGAAGACAAGGTGGTACGGTTCGCCGAAAAAGAGCGGCATCAGATTTTTCTTGAGCCGGAAGGGCTGGAAACCCTTGAAGTCTATCCCAATGGTCTTCCCACAAGCCTGCCCGTCGATATCCAGGTCAGGATGGTGAAATCCATCCCGGGCCTGGAAAATGCCGAAATCCTGCGGCCCGGTTATGCCATCGAATATGACTATATCAATCCTCTGGAACTGAAACCCACCCAGGAAACCAAACGGGTGGCAGGCCTCTTTCACGCAGGCCAGATTAACGGCACCTCAGGGTATGAAGAAGCCGCGGCACAAGGGCTTCTGGCAGGGATCAATGCGGTCCGGAAAGTACGCAATGAAGCACCGGTGATCCTTTCACGCGCAGAAGCCTACACCGGTGTGCTGATAGATGATCTGGTGACAAAAGGGACCCGGGAACCCTACCGCATGTTCACCTCGCGGGCGGAATACCGTCTCCTGTTAAGGGAAGACAACGCCGATTTCAGGTTGCGGGATCTGGGTTATGAATTGGGGCTGGTCTCAAGGGAAGTCTACACCGGCTTTTGCCGGAAAAGAGACCAGGTTCAGAATCTGTTGGAGAGACTTCAGGGGGCACAATTGAAACCCCACCCCGGAATTCAGGACAGACTGAAAGAATTGAAAACCCCACCCATCAAGAAAACCACTTCCCTTGCGCAACTCCTGAAACGAAGCGAAATCTTTTTTGAGCATCTCCATGTCTTCGATCCGGAACTGTCCGGTGAAGATGAAGCCGTGGCCATGGAAGTGGAAACTCAAATAAAATATGACGGGTATATAAAGCGACAGCTACAACAGGTTGAAAAGCAGAAACACCTGGAGTCAAAGACACTTCCCGAAGGGATCGATTATGGGGCCGTTCACGGGCTTTCCAATGAGGCAAGGGAGAAGCTCAGCAGGATCAGACCTTTGTCCCTGGGGCAGGCTGCCAGGATTTCAGGGGTAACACCGGCGGCCATCACCGCTATCCAGATACACCTCAAACGATGAATGGAAAACAGGATGATCAGGTTTTTTTTCTTCACAATGTTTTTTCTCTTAACAGTTTGCGGATGTGGCGATGAACCGGTTGCCTCAAAGGAAAGTCGTTTGCCTGATCATGAGATTTCAAAGGGGAAAAACCGTCAAGTCACCGTGAAAACCGTTGAGGCGAACCCGCCTAAGGGGGATATCGAGTACGTGGGTGCCCTTGAAGCTTACCTCAAAGTCAGGATTTCCAATGAGATCGGCGGAATGATCGAACGGCTTAACTTTGAGAAGGGAACACGGGTCAAAGCAGGTGATCTTCTGGCGGAAATCGGCAGCAGCAGCATGCGTCTTCAGATGCGTGAAGCCAAGGCGGTAATGGATGCCGCAAACAGCAATCTTAAGAAAATGGAGAAAGGGAGCCGGCCCCAGGAAATTCACATCGCCACGGCTGTGGTGCAGGAAGCCGAAGCCGCCCTTTCAGAAGCGCAAAAGAATTTCAAACGGATTAATCGGCTTCATGAAATTCGTGCTGTTTCAAACAGCGCCTACGATTCCGCGGAACGGCAGATGACAACAGCCAATGCCAGAATGGCATCCGCAAAACAGCGTCTGGATCTGGTAAAGAAGGGGCCCCGCGATGAAGATGTGGGAGCGGCCCGGGCCCAGCTGGGGCAGGCGGAAGCCGCCATGGCGCTCATGGAAGACCGACTGAAAAAATCCATCATTCGCACTCCCATCAGCGGCACCATCGCCTACCGGGATGTGGAAGCGGGGGAAGTCATTCCAGCGGGGACGCCCATTACATCCGTCATCGGACTGGATCGCCTCAAAATAAAGATTTCCTTGAACGAAAGAGACCTTCACATCCTTTCAACCCGGAAGGATTTTGAGTTTACGGTGGATGCCATCCCCCAAGAGACTTTTTCGGCACGGGTTTTTTTCCTGTCGCCCACGGCGGAATCGGGCACCCGCTTCTTTCCCATGGAACTGGTGGTGGAAAACCCCGACCCCCGCATGGCGGACGGGATGACGGCGAGAATAAAATTTCCCATCGTGGGCCGGAAGAAATCCGCTAAAATCCCCGCAAGCTGGCTGGCTGAACAAAACGGTCAGGTGGGGCTTTTTGTGATCCAAAACGGCAAAGCGCTTTTCAAACCGGTTCGTCTGGGGTCCTACTATGACAACCGGGTGGAGATTCTTTCGGGCCTGGGGAACTGGGAAAAGGTTGTCACCAATCCCGCCGGCCTCAGGGATGGCGATCCCGTAGACATCACGGTCCATTAATTCTCACAAATCTTCATGAGGGAAAATCTACTTCCCCATTTTGTTTGCCATCTTTTTCAGGACATCCAGATATCCCTGGAAGCAATTCAGGTAAAAAGAGAGCGCCTTAGAGAAGTTCTTTCCGACCAATCCGCCAACGATCAATAAACTGATCCTTTTCTGCCGATTCAGTATCTGCTGGGAGCTCATCAGAATTTGTTGTTCTTCTCGGGAGAGCGATTTCATGAGCGACTTCAGCGCGCTTCCGGCACGAGGCTGATACATCCAGAAATAGAGTAAATCCAAAGCTGAGATGATGATTATTTTCCCAAGATCCCGAATTTCACCACTTTTTGCCACACCCAATTTTTCGGGAGATTTCAAGATTTCCATGGTTCCGGCATCTGGAAACAGAAGTTCCAGCCTGGCATGGATTTCAAATATCTGATCCAGCTTGGTGCGATAGTCCCTGATGCGTTTTCGAATGTTCTGGTATCGATCCGCCAACCCCTCGATAATGCCGGCCACCAGGTCGGATGCACCCTTACTAATAACCGCGGCCCATTTTTGAAGGATGCCATCAACGCCAGGGACTTGAAAAGCAACCAAAACACCGGCAGCGGCCCAATTGAACAACAAGGCCACGGGGATGCTTAAAATGCTTCGGAACAGGTTCCCATAAACCGCACCTTTCGGTAATCCCCTGAAAATATTATGGCTGCACAGATACAACCCATTGGTAAGGGCCATGAAGCCGTAAAGCGCCACAGGGTTGGATGCTGTCGTAATACCAAAACCCTCGCTCAAAATCAGGGTTTTGGCCACATAATCGAGAAGTGGAACGGAAAACCCCGTAAACAGCAGTGAATCCGCCAACCGCTCCCATTTCACATAATCATTCCACCTGAGCAGGGGGGAACGCCGGATGCCGCCCCCCCCCAGCACCGATTGAAGAATGTTCCTGAATCCCGTAATGCCGAACCAGATAAATGCGCCGAAATAGGCCAAAAACCACCAGTCTTTGGTCAGCGCAAAGGTGGCAAAGGCCGGAACAAAACCGATAAAGATTTTAAGGAAATTTTTAAGCCCCGTGTTGAGATAGCGCCAGGAGAGTCGACGGGGCTTTTTAAGGGAGACTGTGGGCGCAAGGGAAAAACCGTTGTCGGCATGTTTTTGAACACCCCCCAGGGTAATCACGTTGCCTTTGTTTGAGTAGCGTGTGGATTCCGGTTCAATAACCCAGTCATGGGTCTTTCGGCTCCCCAAAAATTCCATGGCCGGAATTTTGCGAATCCACCGGTAAAAGGTTTTTGCAAAAGGTGTGGGACCGGATTTCGGGTGAACGGTTCTGCGTTTCAAAACCCCAACGGAAATGGGAATTCGGTCGCGTGGGGATTCGGTACGGCCAACGGCATTTTGAGCCCGGCGGGGAAGTGTGTTTAAAATGACCAGCCCCATACCGTGCACCCGGGGGCTTCGGCCGGTGGAATCGCTGCCCATTCGCGCCTTCAAGGGGGACCCCTTGTAGAAATCCCGCAGGGTGGCAATATCGTAAAGGATGTTGGAAAATTTTTCGATTCGAGCCTTGTGTTGATGATCTTCCGATGAAGCCAATCCGGCAATCATATTGCGAATCAGCCTTTTCAACTGGATCACATTGCCTCGGTTGATGGCCTGTTGAAGTTGGCTGATCTCGGCCACCTGATCCGTTTTTCCGGCCGCATAATCCTTGAGATTAAAAATTTCAAGGCGATTGATCATCCCTTCACAGTCATAGAGGAGCTCCAGCACGTCTTCCACTTGAAGATCGCTGAGATTCAAGGTGATGCGATAACCCAGATGAAGCGTTGACAACCGGCAGATGATTTCTTTGGGGGAGAGCTGGAGCATGCCGGGAACCCCAGGCCCCTCTTGAGGGGTATAAGGAGCAGGAATCCGGGGGTTTTTTTCAGGCCGCAGGAACTGTTCCAGGATGGTATCCGAATCCATCTGATTCATGGTTTGCACCAGCCTCGCAATTTTCAGGCGTTCTTCGTGCTGGGCTTTCGGATAACGATTCCGAAGGATTCTGACTCGGGCGGCCATGGGGGGGAACATTTTAGCATATGCGAATTCCGCCAGATGAACAAGGGAGGGTTGCCCCGTTCCCACAAAGGATAGAAACGCCGAAGGGTCCAGAAAAGGGACTTCGAACTCCAGGGATTTCTGGATATTGGGACCATGCAGGGTGTTGAACGCTTCCAAGACCTTCAAGACTTGGTCTTTCTGGTAGCGGCAGACGTTTTTCCCTTCCGCCATGAGTTCTTTAACGGGGGGTTCTTCGAGGAAACACAAAAAGTCCTGCGAATCGGAAAATCCCCTCGGCACCCACATGAGCTGAACGTACCGGTTGCGGAATCGGGCGTAAAACTCTATGCCGATTCGAATGTCGATACCCATGATCCGGGCCGCTTCAAGGATCTCAATGGCAAACCGGGCTTCCAGGCAGTTGTAATAGACCACCCGCAACCGGCGGATTCCTTTGATCCAGGCATCCATGATCAGGTGGCTGGAGGACTTTCGGCCTTTGGTGTTGGCGTCATGGACATGGTCGTCGAAGGAGAGCTGGTTCCACTCTTCCGGCATTTCCAGGAGGTGATAATGTCGAAGCTGTTTACGAATGATGCGGGGGTTCCCGGACACGCATGCCCTGAAATCATGGGCCAGCTCAAGCTGCCGCTGCTCATCGCCGTGAGCTCTCACCAGTTCCTTCATGATCTGAAGCAGAACCCTTGCGGTATTTTTGGGAAGGGGTCCGTCAGCGGTTAAAAGAACTTCGTCCCTCAGGGATCTTAGGGCATTTAACCGGTCATCAACACCACCCGCTTCCATGGACTCCAGCAGGTGGATGACGGCGAATGCGATACGAAGTCCCTTGGATTCGGAAAGTTCTTTGATGCCCCGCGGATGGAGATAGGGATAAACCATTTCCCGGCGGTATTGGCGGGTCGGGTCCTTTTTGAGCACTTCGTTGACAATGTGCAGCAGCTGTCGATCCCGCTGGTCAAAAAGCAACATGGGCATCCCTTGTCTGGAAGAGGTTGAAGGAAAATAAAATTATCCATAAACAATCCCACAATTCAGTTGAATAGCAAAATTAACATGATATTTCAAATTTTTAGTAGGCGTAAAAGTTTTGTCCAGGCTGTAAATGGTCATCTACGGGCTCCTTCAGAAGCGAGAAGCCCCTTACACCTTTTCCAATCACCATCGGTAAATGAGTCAAGTGCAAAAGGCCACGCTTTCCGAACTCACTTCACTTTGTAAGGATTAACGGTCAAAACGGGGACAGGAGATCTTCTAACCACATTTCTCGCCACACTTCCGAAAAGAACATTCTCCAATCCTTTTCTCCCGTGGGTTCCCATTACTACCAGGTCAATCTCTTCGGACTCAATGGCTTTCAGGATTTCTTGAGCCGGATCACCGTAAACAATCTTCTTTTTAAAATCACGGTAGCCCTGCAATTGCTCCTCGCAAACTTTGCCAAGGGCCTTTTCAGCGCCACGGAGGGCATCTTCCCGATACTGCTCCAGGGCAATATGGGGGATATACATCCCGCCGCCCCATTTGGCAAAATCCTCTACCACGTGAAGCAAGCAAATTTCTGCACCGTATTTCTCGGAAACGGATAAAACATAGGGAAAAACCTTTGATGAATTAGCCGTTAAATCGACGGGAAATAAAATTTTGTTTATTTTGACCATATTCTCAGTCCTCCAGTTCTTATGGTTTGCTAAATGACGGCCATTATGCCGTTATACCGAATCTATTACCTCCTTATGGTGTATTATTGAGGCCCTCCCCGGGCCATTTTCCAAAAATGTTACAAACACCAATTTTTTTCAGGCGAGATCTGCCTGGATTGCGTTCCGGTGAACAAAAAAGTTGTGCAAGTTTCAGGTGGAAGTGCCCCCCATTCCTGCTTTCACAAATATGAAGCCAAGGACGGCAATGACAATACTGAAAACCATGGGCCACGCCGGGACGGAGTAAGTTGTGTATTCTTCCGTACTCCATACAACAATAAGAAAGCTGAAGATGGCCAAACCCAAGACGCTGAGGAATAAGCCGACAATCTTGACCAGGAACCCCATGCCCTTTTTCATAATGTCATCTCCCTTTTTGCAGTTCCTGTTGATTTGGCATTTTAAGCGAACACCAATTTTTTTAGCATAAAGTATGCCACCGTAAACAGATGGGAAATTTCAGTTGAAAGGATGAACATACCGCTATTGCCTTTCATTCAGTAATCGGATTTTGTTCGTTCCAAATGCCTGGCGTGTCAGGATATTTTTCAGATTGTAAAGAAATATGCCAAATGCAGCCTGATCCAAAATGCATCCGCCGGTTTCCATTTTCCTGAATATCTTCATAATTAAAGAATTTTAGAAGGACGGTTCGAAATTCTTCTGACTTTTAGTGGTTTCTTCGAAGGGTCTTTGTGTACCACCAAGCTTATTGAATGGAATATTCGCAACTCCTAATAAATGGCATGCTTAGTGCAGTTTTGAACACGAAGAGAGAATCCTGATTTTTGGAATATCTCTAGATTTCAGTCAATTTCAAAATTTGAGTATTCAGCTGGAGGAATAACGATGTTAGTCAAAAATGATGGACCTTCGTGAGAACAAGCGAGAGATCTACGGGTTTTAATGTTCGTATTCCAGTTAAGGAGGTATTAATGATGACAGAACAGTCCAAAAAGAGAATGTTGTTAGCCGTGGACGGATCAGAGAATTCCCTGGAAATCGTCAGGTATGCAGCCAAAATTCCCGCATTTCGAGAAATGGCGACGGTGTTGTTCAATGTCCGGAGTGAGATACCTGAAGGGTATTGGGATCTGGAGAAGAACAGTTCGGCAGCCTGGAGAATCGGCGAAGCCAGGGTCTGGGAGAAGGAACATGACAAAGTTATTCAGGGATGCATGCAAAAAGCCGAGAAGATTCTTCAGGTCGCCGGTTTTTCCAAAGAATCCATAGAAGTGAAAATCCACAATCGAAAACGCGGTTTTGCCCGAGACATCGCAAAAGAGGCGGAACAGGGTTACGATGGTGTTCTGGTGGGTAGAAAAGGGTTAAGCAACCTGAAAGATTTTGTATTGGGGAGTATTGCAACAAAGCTCATTGAGAAAGTCTCTTTCACTCCCATACTGGTGGTGGGGAAAAACCCTCAGACGGGATCGGTGCTTCTGGCACTGGATGGATCGGACAACGCCACGAGGGCCGTGGATTATGTGGGTAAGGTATTGGGCGGTTCCGATTACGAGGCAAGGCTCATCCATGTCATCAGAAGTGATAACCCTGAATATGTGAACGAGAGAAAGATGGAGATGAATAGCGTTTTTGATGAAGCCAAGGGCACATTGGCATTATCAGGATTTGACCCGGATCGGATCACCACCAAAATCATCACGGGCGCGCGAAGTCGTGCTGTCGCCGTGGCCCAGGAAGCCAGGGATGGGGGTTATGGGACCATTGTTGTGGGTAGGAGGGGGCTTTCCAGGGTGCGAGATTTTTTGATGGGACGCGTCAGCCATAAACTGATTCATCTAGCAAAGAATCAGGCGGTTTGGGTTGTAAACTAAAGAAAGAATGACATTATTTCAAGATTTTAAAAGAAAAGCGTCAGCTATGTTGGATTTTGAAATATGATCAGGCGAGGTCGTTTCATGCTGCATGATAAAAAATACGTATCAATAAAATTAAGCGAACCGAAGTTGAAAAAAAGAAACAAGGCGCTTTCTTTTTTGATTGAAATGAGCAACTTTCTGGCGGCCCCCATGGAACCTGAAGAACTTCTGGAAGGCGCCCTTTCCATGGTATTGGAACATTTTTCCCTGAAATTCGGAAGAATCTATCTGATGGATGGGGATGGAAAATCCTTGTCTCTTGCAGCGCATCGGGGAATAGAGATAACAGGCCTTGAAAAAGTCCATATCAATGAGGGCTTTACCGGTAAAGCGGCCCGAACAAAGTCTTTCATTGCACAATATGTTTCACAATTGGAAGACAAAAAAAGAGCAACGCTTCTGGCGGATAAAGGGCTTTTGATCAGCATTTGCATGCCCTTGATTTCCAGAGGCAAGGTGGAGGGAGTTATGAGCTTGGCAAGCAGTGAAATTATTGATCTGAATCAGGAAAAAATTGATCTTCTTACGACCGTAGGCCATCAATTGGCGGTTGCGGCAAACAACGCCAAGCTTTACAGCGATCTGAAAAACAGCCTCAAAATACTCAAAGAAAAGAAAGATATGATCAAATTTTTTACCTATTCCATGGCCCATGATTTAAAAAGTCCTGCCATCGGAGTTTATGGTCTGACCCGACTTCTTCAGAAAAAATACGGCGAACAGTTAGATGAACGGGGTCAAACATACTGTAAGCAAATCTTGAAGACCTCCGAGCAGATGGTGGTGTTGGTTGAAAAACTAAATGCATTTATTTCCACAAAAGAATCTCCAATGAATTTCGAAAAGATCAAAATCAAGGAGGTCACGGAAGGGATCAAAAATGAGGTTTCATCTTTGCTGAAAGAACGTGGTGTTATTTGGTCAGAAGCGAAAGATCTTCCGGAAATCGTGGCGGACAGGGTGGCTGTCTCTAGGGTGTTCAGGAATTTTGTTGATAATGCGCTCAAATATGGCAGAGAAAATCTTAAAAATATCAGGATCGGATATGAAGAACAACCGGAATGCCATGTTTTTTCATTCAGCGACGACGGGGACGGCATCAAGGAAAAGGACCGGGAAAAGGTTTTCGAGCGTTTTCAAAGAAACGGGAATTCCAAGGGGATATCCGGATCCGGTTTGGGATTGGCTATTGTTAAGGAAGTGGCGGAAAGGCATGGTGGACGGGTGTGGTTAGATCCTGAAACAAACACAGGAGCAACTTTCCATATGACGATTTCAAAGGATTTGACCGTTACAGAGTAATTTCCGTAAGATCTTCCACATCAAAATAAGCGCCGACCGTCACTTGCGGTTATCGGAAAGACCCGTCTCAAATCAGGGATGAAGGAGAAGCTTTATGGACAATATTGCTGAAGATTTAAAGATGACCGCCGGAAATAAAAAAGACTTCCAAGACATTGATTTCTACCGCTTTGTCATCGATAGCCTTCCCACCGCGGTTCTTACGGTCGATGGGGATCTGAAGATTACCGGTTTTAATCCCTGGGCCGAAAAAATAACCGGATATTCCAAAAAGCAAGCCCTGGGGAAGTATTGCGGCGAGATCCTTAAAGGCGGTATGTGTCTTGCCAACTGCCCGTTAAAAACCGCCATGAACGGGCATAATCCCATATCCCTTGTCGAAACGACCATCATTAATAAGTGGGGAGAAACGATTCCGGTCAGAATAAATACGGCGGGGTTGTTTGACAATAAGGAGCACCTTATCGGGGCGGTGGAATCTTTTCACGACATATCCCGTTTAAAAAGTCTGGAACGCGAAAAAGGGAATCTAATTTCCATGTTCGCCCATGATATGAAATCCTCTCTCACCATTATCGGTGGTTTTGTTATCCGACTTTTGAAGAAAGCAAGACAGATTGATGAGGAAAAACAAAAAAAATACCTTGGCATTATAAAGAATGAATCCGGCAAGCTTGAATCCCTGGTCACCGAGTTCCTGGAGTTTTCCAGATTACAGACGGGAAAGTTGAAATTTAACCTCAGTGCCACATCTTTAGACAAAGAATTGATGGAACTTTCAGATTTCTACCAGCTGAAAGCATCAGAATCCGGAATTAACCTGGTGCTTGAAAATGAGGAGGCGCTGCCGATTATCATGGCGGATACCGGTCAGTTGCGCAGGGTTTTTACCAATCTTTTGGACAACGCCATCAAATTTTCAAAGGAAAAAGGGACCATCACCATCTCAACCCATGAAACCGCTGAAGAGGTTGTGGTGGAGGTGAAAGACGACGGGAGGGGCATAGAACAGGATGAATTACCCTATATTTTTGATAGCTTTCGTCGAGGCAGGGGTACGGAGAAAAAAGAGGGCTTCGGTTTGGGATTGGCCGCGGTAAAGGCCATTGTGGAGGGCCATGGGGGACACGCCTTTGTTAAGAGTGAACCGGGAAAAGGATCCGTTTTCACCGTATTTTTGCCGAAGGCAAAGAATTGGGAGGAAGATCCAAAATAGAATTATGGAACAAAAGGAGAAAATAGGGTTTTTTTCCATCGGGATCAACCTGCTTCTTGTGGGTATTAAAGGGCTCTTAGCCTATCTTTCCGGATCAGTGGCCCTCCTTGCGGATACGATTCATTCCGCTACAGATGTGATTTCTTCCATAACGGTACTCGCTGGGATAAAGATATCCAGGAGAAGATCCAAAAACTTTCCTTACGGGCTCTATAAGGTAGAAAACTTTGTCTCCCTGCTCACGTCCATTTTCATTTTCCTGGCGGGTTACGAGATCGTCAAAACAGTCTTTTTTGAACCGTTCTCTCTCAAAACCGAATACCTGCCCTACGCCATGGGCGGTGTATTGTTGACCATGGGAATTACCTTTGCCTTCTCTCGATACGAGCTCCGTCATGGAAAAGCGATCGGCTCACCGAGTCTGATAGCTGACGCCAAACATATTCGGACGGACATGTTGTCATCTTCCGTGATCCTGGCAGGACTTGTGGGAGCGTGGTTCGGCTTGGATCTGGACAGGATAGCGGCAATTCTGGTTGTTTTGTTTGTTTTCAAGGCAGGATCCGGCATTTTTATTGATGCGTTTCGGGTCCTGCTGGATGCTTCGCTCGATTTCGAGACCATGGACCAAGTAAAAACCATTATTCTGAAAGACCCCAGAGTGGTTTTAATCAACAGCCTCCGGGGAAGAAATTCAGGCCAGTACAAGTTTATTGAGGCCGATATTGTCATCAAGGCCAAGAATCTTGAAAAGGCCTCCGCGGTGACCCGCAAAATTGAGAGTGAGATCAGAGAGCATGTTTCCCATGTGGATCATATCCTGATCCATTACGAGCCTCAAAAAAAAGAGACAAGCACCCTGGCCGTCCCATTAAAAGATGATAGTCGGAGCATTTCCGAACACTTTGGAGATGCACCTTTCTTTTATCTTGCCGTGGTTCGGGAACGTGACCACGCGCTTCTTTCGGAGGCATACCACCGGAATCCTTTTGCCCGGGAGGAGAAGGGTAAAGGGATCAAAGTCAGTGAGTGGCTCCTCGAAAACGGCATCGATACAGTCTATACGCCTAAAGGATTCAAAGGAAGAGGCCCCGGTTATGTCTTTTCGGATGCCGGCGTGGATGTGATTGTGACCAGGGACAGGAGCCTTAACGAGATCCGGCGAAATTTTCAAGAAGGAGGGAACAGATGAAAACGATCAAGAAAATAATGGCGGCCATCGACCTTTCAGAGTATTCCGGGGATATTCTTAAATATGCCGGAACCCTGGCTAAGTGCATCAAGAGCGAGTTGATGATTATCAATGTTATCAACAACGGGAATATAGCGGTCCTTCAAAAGGCCGCAGCAATCTGACCGGCGTACTAGGAGGCCGTCCGAAAATGCCCTTTTGCCCAAACTCTTCGTCATACTCAAAAAAATAATCCTCGGAATATCAACTATATGCCTGTGGTTATTTTTTCAAGCATTCCTTGATTTTGAACAAAATTGCTATTCTCGGACAGTCCCCCTAACCAAAAGTGAAAACCGTGCCAAACAAAATCTAATGAAAAGGCTTTACAATCGCCGTTTGATTGATGAAACTATGAGGGTTAATTATGGATTTTTTCTAGAACTTTTGAGGGGGATACAAAGATGAAAAAAGGGTTTCTGATTATTTTTTTGATGGGCGTTTTTCTTATGGCAAATTCGGCTTTTGCTGATGGGAAAAGCGTGGGTGAAAGTGCGAAAGACGCAGGTCAAAGCGTTTCAAATAGTGCGAAAGATGTGGGTAGCGATATTAAGAAAGGTTCCAAGGAGTTTGGGAAAGACGTGATGGAAGGGGCCCAGCAGGTGGGCAGGGACGCGTCAGCCTTTGGTAAAGAAGTGGGGGAAGGGTTTAAGAAGGGCGGAAAGGAAGTGGGAGACGGTTTCAAAAAAGGCGCAGAGGATGTCGGTAAAGGGTTCAAGGAAGGTGCTAAAGGCGCTGGGAAATAGAATGTTTTGTGCTCATGGTTATTGTTTGATCAAGGCCAATTAAGGAGATCAGATTTGCGATCCGATATACTGAAAAAAGATATTGAAACATTGCCTCACCGAGCACTACTGTGTTCCGCCGGGCTCAAGAAAGAAGATTTTGACCTGGATAAACCATTTGTGGGTGTGGCAAACAGCTACAATAATATTATCCCGGGTCATATTCACCTCAATGGTTTAACCGAAGCCGTTAAGGAAGGCATTCGGGATGCCGGCGGCGTACCTTTTGAATGGGGCGTTCCAGGCGTCTGCGACGGAATCGCCATGTATGTTGAAATGAGACTGAGCCTTCCCAGTCGGGATCATATTGCGGACAATATTGAAATTATGGTGCTGTCCCATTCCCTGGATGGCTGGGTGGGTGTTACGTCCTGCGATAAAATTACACCCGGCATGCTCATGGCGGCAGGTCGTCTGGATCTTCCGGCGGTGATCCTCACCGGCGGACCCATGAAAGCCAATATGGTTGACGGTAAAAAACACCATCCCATTGAGGGATTCGGCCTGGTGGGCCAGGTAAAAGGCGGGAGAATGACAGCCGATGAGGCTGAACGGATGCTGCCATCCATGACATGTGGGGCCGGTTCCTGTGTGGGTCTCTACACGGCCAATACCATGGCGGTTGTATCTGAAGTTTTGGGCATGTCGGTGACCGGTTGTGCCACAACCCCGGCCCTGGATCCGGCAAAAAAAGAACAGGCCTATGAATCGGGAAAGCGTATTGTGGAACTGATCAAAAAGGACGTCCGGCCGCGTCGTATCATGAGCGAGCAGGCGTTTGAAAATGCCGTCAGAGCGGATATGGCCATGGGTGGATCCACCAATGCGGTACTGCATATCCCTGCCGTGGCAAGAGAAGCCGGGATTTCGGTTGATCTGGCAATGTTTGACCGTATTGCAAGAGAAACCCCTCATCTCTGTGCCATTATTCCCGCAGGTACCTATGAAATGGCGGATGTCCACAGGGCGGGCGGCGTGCCGGCTGTCTTGAACCGTCTGCGCCATTTGATAAAGGATTCTGAAACGGTCAATGAACGGTCCATCCTAAGTATTGCTGCCCATGGGGAAGCCCTGGATGAGGACATTATAAGACCCTTTGATAATCCCTATCATTCCCAGGGGGGCATTGCCGTACTGAAAGGCAACATCGCCCATAGCGCGGTCATCAAGCAGACGGCGGTGGATGATGATATGCAGGTACATCAAGGGCCTGCAAAAGTTTTCCATACGGAAAAGGATCTCTTAGATGCCATTGAAGACCGTAGAATTTCTGAAGGGGATGTGATTGTACTGCCCTTTCAAGGCCCTTGCGGCGCTCCGGGTATGCCCGAGATGTTGACCCCCACCGATGCCATAAAAGGCGCCGGCTACAGTAGGGTGGCGTTGATCACCGATGGACGATTTTCCGGTGCCACCAGTGGTCCTTGTATCGGCCATATTGAGATGGAAGCATTTAACGGCGGCCCCATCGGTGCCATAGTGGATGGCGATGTCATAGAGATTGATATTCCCAACAGGCTCATTAATGTTCAGTTGAGCGATGCTGAGATTGAAGAACGCCTGAAACATGTCCAACCTCCGAAAAGGGAGTTGACGCCCTTACTCAGGCAGTACAGAGATAAATTCAGGGGCAAGAATTGCTATGGGCAACCGTGAGTGGCACCAAAAAGGAAACAGGAGTATAGAAATGCCGGGTGAACGGAAACGGGAAGCGCTGGAACAGAGAATCGCGTTCCTGGAAAAAGAATGTACTCTTTTTAGGAAAGCGGATCAGAAATTCAGAAGCATTTTTGATGGTTCCATGGATGGTCTTGTGATTGTCGGGGGTGATGACGGTCGGATTGTCTGCGTCAACAAGCGTCTTGGCACCCTTCTGGGATATTCTGAGGATGCGCTCGTGGGCAAATCCTTTGATGTGTTGCTCCCCACGGAAACCAGACAACCCCAAAAAGACATGCTGAAGGCGTTGCAGGTCTGTGGGGGTGTATTTACTCAGGATTTTATGCATGCTGATGGTCATGTTTGTGTTATGGATTTGATGGCCACGCTTGTTCCCTGGGAGGAGGGCTGGACCATCCTTTGCACTTTACGTGACGCTTCCGAACGTGTTCGGTTGGAAATGCAGCTTCGGCAGGCCCAGAAAATGGAGGCTGTGGGAGCGCTTGCAGGCGGGGTGGCCCACGACCTCAATAATATTCTATCCGGACTTGTGAGTTACCCTGAACTGTTGCTGATGGACCTTCCGGAAGAGAGTCATCTGAGAAAACCCATTCTAACCATCAAGCGCTCCGGTGAGCGCGCAGTAGCGATTGTCGATGATTTATTGACCTTGGCCAGGCGAGGGGTGAGTGCCGGAGAGGTGATCAATTTAAACCAGATCGTTTCCGCCTATATGGCAAGCCCTGAATATCAAAAACTGCAGGATTATCATCCCCGCATTCGAGTGGAGACGCGACTGGCTGAAGATCTTTTTACCATTGCCGGATCCTCGGACCACTTGTCAAAAGTGCTTGCCAACCTGGCGCTTAATGCCGCTGAAGCCATGCCAGAGGGGGGTGAAGTCCTCATAACTACTGAAAACCGCCATATTGATGGATACGGAAATGCCTGTGTGCCTCCTGAAGCGGGCGATTACGTGGTTCTGATGGTTTCAAATTCCGGGGTCCCCATACCCTCAAAGGATCTGGAACGGATTTTTGAGCCTTTCTATACCAACAAGAAGATGGGAAGAAGCGGTACGGGACTCGGGATGACGGTGGTGTGGGGGACGGTGAAAGACCACAATGGCTATATTGATGTGAAGAGTCAAACGGGAACAGGGTCTGTCTTTACACTTTATTTTCCGGTGATGCGGCGAAATCCGAAAACAGTCCCTTCTATCTAATATCTAGAAATTCCCAAACAAACCCTATGAAACGGAGTCGATCATGAAAGTCAATAAGGTTGATCATATTTGTATTGCGGTAAAAGACCTCGATGCGGCAAAAAAAATCTGGGAGCCTCTCCTTGGGAAGACGGATCCGGATGACGCTTATGTGGATGAACCTGAAAAGATCAAAGTGGCCCGTTACTGGGTGGGGGAAGTGGGCTTTGAGTTGATGGAGTCTACCACTCCGGATGGCGAGGTGGCTAAATATATAGAGAAAAACGGCGAAGGGGTGATGCTTCTCAGCTTTAACGTGGACAACACACGGGAATCGGTGGATGAACTGAAATCTAAAGGTTATCCTGTCATTCCCGATTCAAAAGGTGAAATGGTAAGGCCTTTTCGCGACTGCGAATTCGCATTTATTCATCCCAAAAAGCTCAATGGTGTTTTGACCGAAATCATTGATTACAAATGGGACGAATTGAAGAAGTGATAGAAACATCTTACCTGAAAAAGGCCTTCAGCTTTTATCCCTTGTGTGCAAAACCCCATGAAAAGGAAAGCCCGAATTCTTCCGGACCGGCGATCCGGACGGCGGCAAGGAATGCGGCTGCCTGCCATTTTCCCATCCCCGCCTTGGTCACCAGGTCGCTGTAGAATTTTATATCCACCCGTTTTCTCTCAATATCATTTTCAAGTTCTCCGTAGCCGTAACAGAGATCATGGGGCAGGCAGCATTGATAGGTGATATCCTGCCATTCACAGCCCGTGAATAAACCCAATATTTCATCGGGAAGACCGGAACACCCGTCAAATTCCCACGCTTTATATTGGTGGGCATCGGTTTCAATTCGCTTGATCAAGTAGTCCAGATTGAAATATTTACATAATAAAAGGGCATTTTCCGTGGTGATCATGTCTCCAATTTCAGGGTATTTCATCGCATTCTCCCCGTGTTTTGGGAATTTTTAACCTCTTAGAGTTTTCCGATGGTATTTCTGCCGATAATCATCTTTTCCACCTCTTTGGCCCCTTCATAAATTTCAAGGACCTTGGCGGCCCGGTAGAACCGTTCAATGTCCTGGTCGTTAAAGTATCCATAGCCGCCGTGAAGCTGTAACGCCTCATCCACCACTTCCACAGCTGTCCTGCCCGAGTACATTTTGGCCATGGCCGTGATATCCGTATTCCCTTTTCCCTGGTCCAGAAGGGTACAGGCTTTGTGAGTAATGGTCCTGGCCAGTTCTATTTTGGTGGCCATCTCGGCGATTTTAAACTGGGTGGATTGAAACGAACCGATTTTCCGGCCAAACTGTTCCCGGCTTCGAATGTGAGCGATGGCCAGATCCAGGGCTCCCTGGGACAAACCCACTCCGTGGGCCGCCACATATGCGCGGGAACGGTCAAAAAAAGCCATGAGTTGGGCAAACCCGTTGCCTTGTTTCCCCAGCAGATTTTCCTTTGGTACGCGGACATCGGAAAGGAAGATATTGGCGGTATTGGATGCGCGAAGACCCATTTTTCCGTGTAAAGTATCCGCTTCATATCCGGGCCGGTCTGTTTCAACAATGATGATGCTGTGACGCCGGGATCTCCTTTTATCATCCGGGTCCGTCAGACAGAAGACCAGCATAAAATCCCCCTCGGAACCGTTTCCGATCATGACCTTATTCCCGTTAATCCGATATTCATCACCATCGAGGACGGCTGAGGTGGCGGCCGAGAGGGTGTCACTGCCCGCATCCGGTTCCGTGATGGCAAATCCCATGATGGATTTTCCTTCCGCTACGGGAGGGAGAAATTTTTGTTTCTGCTCTTCTGTGCCGAAAAGAAGGAATTCTTCAGCGCCAAATGATACGGAACACAACTGTTGGGCCAAACCGGGGTCCACCCGCCAGAATTCTTCCAGAATAATGGCATGCTCCAGAAAACCGAGTCCGGCGCCACCGTAGGCTTCATCTATAAATACGCCCAAAAATCCCAATTCGCCTGCTTTTTTGATGAGTTCGGATGGGAATGTTTCATTTTGATCACAATCCCCCGCAATATCCTTAAGTTCTCCAAGGGCAAACTCTCTTGCTGCCTGTCGAATATCTTTTTGTTCCGATGATAGTTCAAAGTCCATATGGTTCTCCTGAATACACTTATACGACCATGCCCGCGATGAATGGGTGAGCTTAAAGCGTTTAAGTCGGTTTGTCAAACAGCGTATAACGATAGGGAAGGGGGCTTTCATTTGATCCTGACAGTTATCAGATGTAAGGCGAGACTTATTCCGACAATTTGTGTGGATATCTAAATAATTAGTATCGTAATATCCACTTCCGGGACAGCCGTTTTACGCAAGGCGGGCAGATCAATTCTTATTCACTTTTTCCCGAAATATCAGACGGATCTTTAATGCAGGAAGGTCTGCATTATGCGGCGATAGTCCATCAAGGTCGCGACCACAAGATGCTGAGTTTTTTTGGACACGTCCGGAGGCCGTTTCAAAATACATACTGTGGGTATAAGTGGCTCTTATCTTGACATTTTGGCTGCCTGACGTGTGTTGGATATCTCCTGCCTTATGTCCTCCAAAAAATGTCAGTTCCATGCTTCTCTCAACCCTCAATTCGCTCCTCTCAATGATGATATTACAACTATTCGACCGCGAGAGATCGTTTGTGATATCGTTTCGACCGAAATAGTGGAGTTGACCTCATGAGACGCATAAGACATTTTGAGCCATAATTTGGAGATGGGTCAAATTTCAGGCATCAGCTTTTTGATATATCTATATGGATTTATGCGTTTTTTAGGGATTGATTTCATTATATACTGTCAAGATAGTCCCAAAGCAAAAGCCATAGAAATCGCTGACCCGTTGGACTGCATTGCCTAATGAAAGGAAGCGCCATATCTGCACTCTTCCAAAGGACCAGCATCAAAAACCTGGAACTGAAGAAACGGTTGGTTCGATCCGCTACTCATGAAAACATGTGTGACCCGGACGGTTTTCCCTCCCAGGCCTTGTTCAAATTGTATGAACGACTCACAAAAGGCGGGATCGGCTTGATCATCATTGGGTACGCATTCGTTTCTCAGGATGGTAAGTTTCCGTTCCTGGGCATGCAGGGCATGGACACCGATGCCCATGTCCCTAAATACAGCAAACTGGTTGATCACGTTCATCAGCACGGCTCCAAAATCACCATGTAGATCGTTCACTGCGGCAGGCAGACGATCCGTGAGGCCATAGGTGTTCAGCCGCTGGCGCCCTCAAGTGTAAAGGATAAACTATATCTTCTCACCCCAAGAGAAATTACGGAAGAAGATATCGAGAGGATCATAGGGGATTTCGCGCAGGCCGCCCGTCGGGTGAGGGAAAGTGGTTTTGATGCACTACAAATTCACGCGTCTCACGGGCATCTTCTCTCCCAGTTTCTCTGCCCACACACCAATCGCAGGAAAGACAAATGGGGCCGGTCCGTGAAAAACATGATGCGCATCGTCAAAGAGATCTACACCCGAAGCCGGCAGCAGGTAAGCGAGGACTATCCTATTCTCATCAAGATGAACGCCTATGATAACATGAAAAACGGCCTAAAGTTTGAGCAGAGAGCACAAATGGCCCAAATGATGGCGGAGATGGGCTTTGACGGCATCGAGGTCAGCTGCGGCATCATGGAGGATGGCAATTCCATGGCCAGAGGGGGCCCTGGTATTCAAAATATCCAAAGCAAAAAAAATGAACCAGCGTTAAAAAAAGGATTGACAACACATTACTAAACATCTATGCTTCATATCAAATAATACGAGCGTTCGAAATATTATTTGTTTACAAGGCTTACCCTAAACACGTCGGAAGAGAGCAGCGCACCGGGAAACGGTTTGAATTCCGGAAAATTTAATGGGAACTCGTTGCTTATTCTGGTTTTGGGAGGAGACGATGGAGGTTTCAAAAAACGAATCTTTTCTGAGGCGGTGGGAAGGCCATATTGAAGAATTGATCAACATTTCTGCTAAAAAGCCTCAGGCCATCGAAGCAAAACATCAGATGATTGTGGAAGGAGCCTGCCGGGTTTTTTTCAAAAAGGGCTTTCACCCGGCGTCCATGCGAGAGATCGCTGAAGCGGCCGGCATGAGCATGGGGCAGATGTACCATTACATCTCTTCAAAGGATGATGTACTCTTTTTGATTCATAAACATATGCAAACCATTTGGTACCGGCAGCTTATGGATGCACGGATTGAAGAAACCAGAGACCCAACCCGGAAGATGGTTTTGGCTTTAGATTCTTCCCTATCTTTTCTGGTTGAAAACAAGGATCTGATTCAATTTATCTATTCGGAAAGCAAATACTTAAGCAAGAAACATCTGCGGGTTGTTCTGGAAATGGATGACAAGAACGTGGTGGAATACTGGCGTGGAATTCTGAATGATGTGTTGGAACAACAAGGAGTAGAGGCGGATGTAGATTCGGCTGCCAACCTGATCGTTTACATGCTGGTATTTTACCCCCTTAGAGGCTGGAATATGAAAAGCAGACCCATGAAGGAAGTTTTAGAATTTATAACCGAATTCATTTTCAAAGGGCTTGGGTTGTCCCGATCATGGCGTGAATAGGGCTGTAAATCAAAAGGGCGATTGTAAAAAGTCACTAAAATAAAACGAGCATTCGAATTATGGCTTTAGTCGCGGAACAGGCTAAACAGGTTCCTTATATCACGGAAGACAAGAGTGAAGGCATTAGCGCCTTTAAGGCGAGACGGCCAGCGCAATTCAAAGGCTGTTAACCGTTCTGGAACAAAAGGAAAAAATATGAGAACCCCGTCCTTTAGGCGGGGGATCGGAAAACATTAGAGTGAAAGAGGATAGGATAACGATATGAACAACAAAGAAAATGATCCGGTTATCGTTTCGGCAGTAAGAACGCCCATTGGAGAATTCGGGGGAAGCCTTCGCCCGGTGTTGCATGAGCACCTGGCCGTGACGGTTCTGAAGGCGGTTTGTGAACGGGTGGATTTCCCAAGAGACGTTCTGGAGGATGTGTACTGGGGCACGGTGATGGTGCGAAGTGATGAAAACGGTCTGGCCCGGGGGGCGACTCTAAAGGCGGGTATTCCTGAGCACGTGTCGGCGGTTCAGGTGAACCGGGCCTGTTGCTCGTCCATGGAGGCCATCCGCATTGCGTCCATGGGGGTGCGTCTGGGCGATGGAAAGGCTTTTATTGCCGGCGGTGGGGAAAGCATGAGCAATGTTCCCTACAGCATCAAGAACGCCCGCTGGGGCTTGCGTATGCGGAATCAGGAACTCACCGACGGTATCTGGGATGGATTGAGCGATCATCACACGGGCTTGGTGATGGGCATGACCGCGGAAAACGTGGCCGAAAAATACGGTATTTCCCGTGAAGACCAGGATGAGTTTGCCTACAACAGCCAGATGAGGACCAAGAAAGCCCTGGACACCGGACGGTTCAAGGATGAAATCGTGCCTGTGGTGATTCCTGGAAAAAGGGGCAAGCCGGATGTGGTGGTGGATAGGGATGAACATCCCAGACCCAACACCACCATGGAAATGCTGACATCCCTTCGCCCGGCCTTTAAGAAGGATGGGACGGTAACCCCGGGCAATTCGTCGGGTATCAATGACGGGGCCAGTGCGGTGCTGGTCACTTCAAAGGCGCTTGCGGACAAATACAAAATGAAGCGTCAGTGGCGCATCGTGGGTTCGGCGGCTGTGGGTGTGGATCCCCGTATTATGGGAATCGGCCCCATCGACGCCATTCAGAAGCTGCTCAAACGGACAGGTCTTTCCCTGGATGATATGGAGCTTTTCGAAATCAACGAAGCCTTTGCGGCGCCATCCGTTGCCGTTGAGCGGGAATTGGGATTGAACCGGGACATTGTCAACGTCAATGGAAGCGGCATCGCTTTGGGGCATCCTATCGGCAATACCGGGTGCCGGATTGTGGTAAGCCTCATCCATGAAATGGAAAAGCGTGGTCTTTCCCGTGGAATGGCGTCTCTTTGCGGTGGTGGCGGCCATGGCCAGGCCATCATCGTGGAACGGGTGGAGACCTCTTTTTTATAAATTTTTAAAGTGAAAGGAAAGCCATGGATACCCTGAAAAAGGTCGGCGTTCTGGGCAGAAAAAATGGGCAAGGCTCGTATCCCTACGGATCATAACGACTTCCAGCCTGAGAGGAGGTAAGCATAATGCTGAAAGACAAAGTTGCTATTGTAACGGGAGCAAGCCGGGGTATCGGAAAAGCCATCGCCGTCGGTTTTGCCCATGAAGGTGCCAACGTGGTGGTTGCGGCCCGGAGCGATAAGGAAAGAGATGAGCGGTTTCCAGGCACCATTTACAAGACTGCGGATGAAATCGAAACTGTGGGACGTCGCGCTTTGCCCGTGAAATGCGACATTACCAGCGAGGAGAACGTGAAAGCCATGGTGGACGAAACGCTTCGGGAATTCGGTACCATCGATATCCTGGTGAACAATGCAGGCGTGGCTTTTTATTATCCGGTTGCGGAGACGCCCCTCAAGAAATGGGAAATCGTGTTGAATGTAAACCTTAAAGGGGTGTTTCTGTGCAGCAGGGCCGTTCTACCCACCATGATGGAAAAGAAAAGCGGCGCTATCATCAATATCGGCTCCCTCGCCGGTGAGGAAAGAGATGAAGGAACTGTTCCAACGGGGGTGGCGTATGGTGTCGCAAAAGCTGGCGTGGATCGATTTACGTGGGGACTCGCCACGGAGGTGGGCAAGTACAATATTGCCGTGAATTGTCTGAAACCTAAGAAAGTGGTGAGCACTGAGGGCATGCGGTTCTGGATGCCCAAAGAAGAACGCAAGGGATGGACAACCGCTGAAAAAATGGTCAAGTGTGCGATTTTTCTGGCAGGGCAAAACGCCCGGTCCGTTACCGGCACAGTGGCCACGGATGAAGAACTCTGTGCCTGGCACGGACTTGTATAGAAATGCGCTAATAGCAAAGAATAAGGAGAAATCAAAATGGGAATCAAATCACCACAGGAATACATAGAGAGTCTAAAGGATGGAAGGGTTGTTTACTGCAACGGGGAAAAAGTGGCGGACGTAACGGAACATCCGGTTTTGAAAGTTTGCCGGGACTGGGTGGCCATGGACTATGTTCTCAACAACGATCCCAAGTACCAGGATCTTTTGACCGAGGTGAATGAGGATGGCGATCGGGTGAGTTTCGCTCTTATACCCCAACGGACCAAGGCGGACCTGTGGAGACTTCGGGAGATGGTGAAACTCTGGGCCCGGGTTTCTTTCGGCAAGCCGTCCGGAGCGAAATTTGTGGCAAAAGACGGCCTGAATGCGGTGACGGTGGTCAGCCGACGTATCGACAAAAAGTACGGCACCCACTACGCGGAAAACGTGGAGGCCTATCGGAAACATCTTCAAACAAACGACCTTGCCTTTGCCATGGGTCTTACCGACGCCAAGGGCGACAGGAGCCTTAGACCTTCCCAGCAGGCCCATCCCGACTATTATGTACACATTGTTGAAGAGCGGGAAGACGGTATAGTGGTGAGCGGCGCCAAGAGTCATATCAGCCAGGCACCCCTCTGCAATGAAATCCTGATCGCCCCCTGCCGGGCAATGGGCGAGAACGATAAGGCTTACGCGGTGGCCTTCGGGGTTCCGGTGAATGCCAAGGGCTTGACCATGATTTCTGCTGAGCCTGAAATCACCGCCGAGACCACCCTTTTCGATCATCCCATCGGAAAGAGCGTGTTTATTAATGATGCCACCATTATTTTTGACAATGTTTTTATCCCCAAGGAGCGGATCTTTCTCAAAGGGGAATGGGAATTCGCTGGACAGGTGGCCTATATGTTCGCCAATTTTCATCGGCTCAGCGCGGAGACCTATAAGGCGGTGGAATTGGAACTGTTCACCGGTGCAGCGGCTCTGATGGCGGACTACAACGGCATCGACAAGGCGAGCCATGTACGAGAAAAACTGACCTGGCTGGTGATGTATACGGAAGCCGTGGAAGTTCTGGGCAGGGCCGCCTGCGAGTACTGCAACGAAGAATCCGATGGGGAATTTGTCTACCCCAATCCCATGTACGCCAACATCTGCAAGTTCCATTTCGCCGACAACTGGCATCAGGCCACCAAGTACATTCAGGATATTGCGGGTGGCATCGTGGCCACGTGCCCGTCTTCCAGGGATTTCTTCAATCCCGAAATCCACGACATGCTGGATCGTGCCCTGGGGGGGAAGGCGGGGGTTCCCACGGAAGACCGTTTGCGAATGGTGAAACTGGTCCGAGATCTGACCTCTTCCTACGAAGACGTGCTCACTATTCACGCGGAAGGGTCTCTGGAGGCCCAGAAAATGTCCATATTGGCACTTGGGGATTTCGCCCGGTACAAGGCTTCCGCCATGCGGGCGGCCGGAATCAAGAATCCTGAACCGCACCCGATTTTTGAAAACCTTCCGGAGTTTCCGCCGCAATTATAGGGAGAAACGGCATTTCGGGGTTCCAGCGGCCGGATTGACAAATCCGGTTGCCGGGAAAATGATAGTCGCTGACGGGAGATAAGCAATGGAAAAAAGATGGTATCAATCCTGGCCTCCTTTTGTCCCACGAAGTTTTCAGGTTGAAAAGCCCATAACCGAGTATATCCGGGACTGGGCCAACATGACTCCCCGGCGGATTGCTCTGCGGTTTTACGGCCGGGACATCTCTTACGGGGAGTTGAATGAAGCCATTGACCGGTTCGCCAACGGGCTGATCGACCTGGGGCTGAAGAAGGAAGATCGGGTGGGACTGTTTATGCAAAACTGCCCGCAGTTTATCATCGCTTACATGGGGACCCTCAGAGCAGGTGGGGTGGTGGTGGCTTTCAACCCCATGTTCAAACCGTCTGAACTGGAATATGAAATCAATGATGCCGGTTTGGAAATACTGGTGGGAGCCGACTACCTTTATCCGGAGGTCCTCAAAATCGAGGGTGATCTGCCGCTTAAAAAGGTCATAATAACGTCTCTGAGAGACTATCTTCCCGAAAACCCCATTTTACCGCTTCCCGCCGAGGCCGAGGCGCCCGAAGAGAATTTCGAGAATACTCTGGATTTCAAGGACTTTCTGGCAAAGGCTGCCATCGATCCGTGTTGTTTGGTAAATGATCTAAAAGAAGATCTGGCGCTTCTTCAGTATACGGGGGGAACCACCGGAACACCCAAAGGGGCGATGCTCACCCATTACAATCTGGGCTTTGCCGCCGTTTCCGCCGCATACTGGTTCCGCATGAGGGATGATGATGTGTCTTTGGGGGTCACGCCTTTTTTTCATGTGATGGGGATGGTGGTGGGCATGTGTACGCCGCTGATTACTGGGGGGAAGATAGCCGTTCTTTCAAGATTTGTACCCGATACCACGGCGCAGGCCATTGAGCATTACCGATGTACTTACTGGACTGCCGCCACCACCATGTTCATGGCCCTGCTTCAATTGCCGAATATCAGCGAATACGATTTTAGCTCCTTTCGTCTGCTGATCAGTGGGGGTTCACCCATATCCGTTGAAATTCAGAACAAGGTGAAGGTCATAGCGCCAAAGGCGTTTCTGGGGGAAGGATACGGGCTCAGCGAGTGCACGTCCGCGGGCGGAGTCATCTCGCCTTTGTATGCCTATAGACCAGGGTTTGTGGGGATACCGCAGTACAGCGACGTTAGAATCATGGAGTTGGAAAGTGGGAACGAAGAAGTTCCTCCCAATGCAGTGGGCGAAATCGTCATAAAGGGGGCCACGGTCATGAAAGGATATTGGCAGAGACCCGAGGAGACATCGGAAGTCCTCCGTGAAGGATGGCTTTATACGGGCGATATCGGTCTGATGGATGAAGATGGCTATGTCAAAATGGTGGGCAGAAAAAAAGAGATGATTCTGTGTTCGGGGTTCAATGTGTTTCCCACCGAATTGGAGGATGTCCTTTATCAACACCCGGCCGTTGCGGAGGTTGCTGTCGTGGGGATCCCCGACGCGTATCGAGGGGAAACCCCCAAGGCCTTTATCGTTTTGACGGCCGGGGAAAAAGGAAAAACCAATGAAGACGACATCCTGAGCTGGTGCCGGGAGAAAATGGCCGCTTTTAAGCGTCCCCACCAGGTGGAATTTTGTGAAGCCCTTCCCAAGAGCGGGGCAGGTAAGATTATGAAGAGGCTGCTTCTGGAACAGGATGAGGTACCATGAAAGGAGGTGGGAGAAAAGAACACCTTGGATATTGAGAAGTAAGATGGCCTGTAATTATTGAAACGATGAGGAGGATAACGACAATGTGTATGTCAAAAAGATGTGCGGCAATGGTAATCGGCATGATGATGGTGTTCGGCGTGGCGGGTTTTGCCAATGCCGGAGATGCGCCAAAACCCATTACATTAAAACTTCAAACCCACCTGATTCCTTCGGAAACCAAACGGACCATGGGTCGGTTCGTGGAAGCCGTGGAAGCGATGAGCAAAGGACAGATCAAGATCAAACTTTTCGGAGGCAGCTCCATCGTGCCCATGAAGGAAGTTCTGACCACTGTGGGAAGCGGCGCCCTGGACATGGCGTTGATCGCGGAAGGCTATTGGCACAAGCTGATTCCGGTGAGTGAAGTAGCGGGGCTCCCTTTTGCCTTTAGAAATATCTGGCAAGCCCAATATTTCATGTATAATCTGGGTTTGGCGGACATGCTCAAAAAAGGCTATGCAAAATACAACGTTTATCACATCCCCTATGAAGCCTATCCCGTGGGAATTATGTCCAAAAAGCCGCTCAAAACGGTTGCGGATTTCAAGGGCATCAAGATCAGGGCCTACGGCGTTATGGCGGAGTGGTTGAATCAAATGGGTGCTTCCACCACCTATATACCGGGTGGAGAGCTCTACACCGCATTGTCCACGGGAGTGGTTGACGGTGCCCACTGGGGAGATGCGGGACCCATGTATATTATGAAATTTCATGAAGTGTTGAAAAATTATATGATGCCGGAACCCATTATGGGGGCGTGGAACAACCTGATCATCAACATGGATGTGTGGAAGAAACTGACCCCCGCGCAGCAGAAGATCATTGAAACGGCCGCCATGGGATTGGGTTCCCTGTGGAGTACGGACAACACGCGTATTATTGCCGAGACGTCTCTTCGAAAGATGGTTGCGGACTGGAAGGTGAAGGTAAACACCGTGTCCGACGAGGAGGTTCAGAAAATGGCCGATGCCGCCATGATCGTTTGGGATAAAGTGGCCAAGAAGGATCCCGTAAATGCCGAGGCAATCGAAAAGATGAAGGTGTTTCTCAAGGAGTTGGGGTACATTCAATAGGGTTCATCATCATTTTTTTAGTTTGTGAAGTGGAGGGGATTTCCCCTCCACTCTTCTGGAGACATTATGGGAAAAATCCTTAAATGCTTGCATATTGTGGATGTCGTGAGCGACTGCTCCGGAAGAGTGGTGAGCTATCTGATCTTTTTTCTCGCCCTGATTGTGGGTTACGAAGTGGTGGTCAGATACCTGTTCAAAAGTCCGACTCTATGGGCGCATGAACTTTCGGCCATGTTTTTCGGTACGTTCATCCTAGTGGGCGGCGCCTATACGGCTTTAAAAGGGGGGCATGTGAACATGGACGTCATTTACGGGTCCTTTAGCCCCCGCATCAGAGCCCTTTTGGATGTGATCACGGTTTTTCTGGCCTTTGTTTTCGTAGGAGTTCTGGTGTGGAAGGGCTGGGAGAGTGCTTGGCGGTCCATCAAACTGCTGGAGGAAGCATCCACCCAGTGGGGCCCCCCCCTGTACCCCTTTCGAACCATGCTCCCCCTGGGAGCGTTGCTGCTCTTTTTTCAGCTTTTCGCTAAATTCATTCGTGATTGGATTACTCTGGTTACTGGAAAGGAACCAAACCAATGGAAGTCGGAACCATAACCATCGTTCTCTTTGCCTCCCTTGTGGTGGGTCTGCTGACGGGGCTTCCCCTGGTCTATATTTTGGGGGGGTTGTCCGTCATTTTTACCTGGCTTTTTCTCGGCTCCACGTCCCTCATTATAGTTTCGGCCACGGCATTCGGGGTCATGAACAATTTCATTTTGATCGCCATTCCCCTCTTTGTTTTCATGGGGCTCGTGTTGCAGCATTCCGGGATTGCCGAAGCCATGTATGAGATGATGTATAAATGGGTGGGCGGCATAAAGGGCGGTCTTGCCATGGGAACGGTGGTTATCTGCACCATTTTCGCGGCCATGAGCGGCATCAGCGGTGCTGCCACCGTGTCCATGGGGGTTATCGCGCTTCCCTCCATGCTGAAACACGATTATCACAAGAACATTGCGGTGGGCAGCATCTCCGCGGGAGGCGCTTTGGGCATTCTCATTCCGCCCAGTGTCCTAATGATCGTATATGGCGTCTTTGCCGGGGAATCCATTGGGGCGCTTTTTGCCGGGGGAGTGATCCCCGGCTTTCTTCTGGCATTGATGTTCATCCTGTATATCGGCATTCGATGTCATTTCAATCCAGCCATGGGTCCGGCCGTTCCAAAAAGTGAAAGGGCAACCTGGGGTGAAAAAATGACATCCCTTCGTGCGGTTATTCTGCCCATTGTTTTGATATTTCTTGTTTTGGGGACCATCTTCAAAGGGGTCGCCACTCCCACGGAAGCTGCCGCCATTGGTGCCTTGGGGGCGCTTTTGTGCGCCGCTTTTTCCAAGAAACTGTCCTGGAAGGTTTTTAACTCCTCTCTTCAGCAGTCTCTCAAACTTTCCTGCATGGTCATCTGGATTATTATCGGCGGAGCCTGTCTGACGGGCATTTACACGTCCTTGGGGGCCGTGGATTTTATCAGGGAGATGGTGAGTATGCTACCCGTTTCCCGATACGTGATTCTGATCGGCATGCAGATCTCTTTGATTTTCCTGGGCATGTTGCTGGATCCGGGCGGCATTATCATGATTTGCACTCCGGTTTTTGTTCCCGTGATCAAGGCTTTGGGATTCGATCCCGTATGGTTTGGGGTGCTCTTTATCGTCAATATGGAAATGTCGTACCTGACGCCCCCTTTCGGGTTCAACCTTTTCTATATGAAGAGCATCGTTCCCGACTCCATCAGCATGATCGATATTTACAAATCAGTACTCCCCTTTGTGGGAATTCAGGCCACGCTTCTGGTGTTGCTGGTGGTTTTTCCGGAGCTTGCCACATGGCTTCCCGGTATTTTGATCAAGTGACAACCAAGGAGAAATGAAAATGAAAGACCGATTGGAGGGAAAGCGTGTTCTTATTGTGGACGACGAGCCCGATGTGTTGGATACTCTGTCGGAGCTTCTTTCCATGTGCCGCGTTGTCGAGGCCACCACTTTCCATGAGGCCAAGGAACATCTGGAAACCGAATATTTTGATACTGCAATTCTGGATATAATGGGCGTGGAAGGATATAGATTACTTGAAATTGCCGTGAAGAGAAATGTGATTCCCATCATGTTGACCGCCCACGCATTGAGCGTAAAAGATACGGTCAAGTCATTCAAGAAAGGGGCGGCTTCCTATGTTCCGAAGGAAGAATTGGCGAACATCGCTGTGTTCTTGAATGATATTCTGGAGGCCCGGGAAAAGGGAAAAAACGTCATGGAACGATGGTCCAACCGGCTTGCATCCTTTTACGACAAGAAATTCGGGCCCGATTGGCAAGAGGAAGACAAGGAATTCTGGGAAAAATTCAAATACTGGATCTGACAGAGAATACTCAAAAACCAGAATATTGTGACTGGCAAAAAAGGAGTTTTAATGGATCTTAACCTGACCCGGAAACAACGGGAAATAAAGATGGCCGCCAGAGGGTTCGCCGAAGGAGAATTCCGGGATGTGGCCAGAGCGTGCGACGGGGAAGAAAAAACCAACCTGGAGGCGTTGAAAAACGCCTCGGAGCTTGGTTTTGTGGGGCTATTCATTGACGAGAAGTATGGTGGGGCCGGTTCGATTGCTGGATCTCATAGGGATGGACACGGTTGTTCTGGGAAGCGACGCCCTGTTCAGGGAGTTGAATGACCCCAATACGCCTGCCCTACCCGGCCACGGTACTGATTGATAAGATGGGTCATGGCAGTTCGATAGGTAGTGATCGTTTGGACGGTCGCCTCCTCATCATCTCTCATGAGACGGCTGTAGCCCTCCACATCAGCAGGAAGTCTTCGTGTGAGATCCGTTGTGCTCCTGGGATGGCTCCTGTGAAGGATTAAAAGTGGTAGGAATAGATGAAGTTTGGATTAACGATGTCTAAAATACAAAAGCCTCCAAGCGGGTATAAGAATCCGTTGGAGGCTTTATTATCTCTACCTTCTGGAAACATCTCTTGATAGTTTCCTCTGGAAGGTTAGGGTTATGACATGAAATTATTAGAGATCATTAGAAGCAATTAACGCTCAATGCTATTAATACCCGGAAGATAGCCTTTGTCAACTGAAATTGCATTCAAGCACCACTCCTGTATCCTCACACAATGGCAGAAAAATGAACCAAATGAAAAAATTGGGCTATGGTGAAAGTATTCTAAGGTGGACCCATTTGTTTGGACAGTCCCGAAGCGGCCCGGAATCTGGTGTATAAGGCCGCCTGGAAACTGGATAATGGCGATCCCCAGGAGATGCTCATTTCCATGGCCAAATGGTTTGCCGGGGAAGCCGGAGTCCGGGTGGTGGACGAGTCCCTTCAGCTCCACGGTGGTTACGGCTATATCGATGAATACGACATCAGCCGCTTCTATCGGGACGCGAAGATCGTGGAGGTCTACGAAGGCTCAAAAGAAATCGAAATGCTCATCATTGCAAAACAGTTATTAAAGGGAAAGGGGCTTAAGATTCTGGGTTGGTAAGAATCGAAATAGATCACTTTTTCTAGGGAGTAACCTCTCATGACATATTTTCCAGCCCTTGCGGTTCAAGGCGATGGCGGCATTTCCGGTCATGTCTCCATGTGGATCATTGCCATTGTGGCCCTCACGGTGTTTGCATTTATTATCCGCAGCCGCATAGACCTGCTCCTGAAAAGCGAGAAGGATCCCCGTTTTTCAAACTTGAAGCAGCGTTTTCTGGACCTCATCGAATACGGATTTATTCAAAAACGCCAGCCGCGATACCTGTGGGCGGGCGTAATTCACATCATGATATTCTGGGGGTTTGTGGTGCTGGGGCTTCGCTCCCTGGATCTGGTGACCGAAGGTTTGGGCATTCCCATCTTTCGCCCGTTTATGCACAGCCCGCTGGGTCTGTTTTACAATTCCGTTAAGGATATCTTTGAACTTGTTGTGCTCGTTGCCTGTATCTGGGCCATTCTAAGGCGGGCCATTGTCAAACCCAAACGATACGAAGGGAGTCACACGGCAGAAGCGTATCTGGTGCTGGGGCTTATCAGTTTTCTCATGATCACTGACATGCTCTTTGAAGGTAGCGGAATTCTGCTGATCGGCGAGGCACGAGGATGGCTTCCGGCGGCATGGATTGGGACGCTTTTTTTGCCGAAGAATAGTCCCGGCGCTCTGTCGGTTATCCTTTGCACCACGTACTGGCTTCATATTCTGTCATTTTTCGTGTTCCTGAACCTGCTTCCCCTGTTTAAGCATTTTCATATTATTACGGCGCTTCCCAACGTTTTTTTCAGAAACCTCAACAAAGGTGAAATTAAACCTGCCAGATACGGGGTGGATGATATTTTTGATCTGGAAACCCTGGGAGTTGAAAAAATCGAGGATTTTACCTGGAAGCATATCCTCGATTTGTACACTTGTACGGAATGCGGCCGCTGTACGGATAACTGCCCGGCCAACGCCATCGGAAGACCCCTTTCCCCTAAACAGCTCACCATAAAGCTCCGGGACCATGCTTATGAAAAATATCCGATTATGCCCTCCAGGGACTTGAATAAAGAAGCAGAAGCCACCGCCCCCATGGTCGGGGAAATCATCGGTCTGGACGAATTGTGGTCCTGCACCACCTGTGGTGCCTGTGAGGAAGAGTGCCCGGTATTTATCGAATATATTAATAAAATCATTGATATGCGGCGGAATATACTGGAAACATCCCGGAATCCAAAGACCTTTAACCAGATTCTCATGTATGTTGAAAAGACGGGAAATCCCTTCGGGAAACCCGCGGTCAAGCGGGCCGACTGGGTAAAGGAACAGGAAATTGAGGATGTGAAAATCCTCAAAGCGGGAGACCGGGTGGATGTGCTGTATTACGTGGACGGGTATGCTTCCTTTGATCCAAGATCCCAGGAAATTGCAGCTTCCATCGCAAGGGGATTGAAGCTTGAGGGCATGGACTTCGGTATTTTAGGAAAACTGGAAAAGGATACGGGTCACCAGGTGCGGCGCATGGGCGAAGAGGGGCTGTTTCAAGTCCTGGTGGAGGAAAACACCGAAACCCTTTCAAGTATTGATTTTAAGTGGATCGTCACCACGGATCCCCATGCATATAACGCGCTCAAGAAGGACTATCCCGAAAGCTATAAGGTATTTCATTATTCACAGTTTTTCCTGTCCCTGGTTGAGACGGGCCTTTTGCGGCCCAATAAGTCGGTGGACCCTAGCGACCTTTATACCTACCATGATCCCTGTTACCTGGGCAGGCACAACGGCATTTACGACGAACCCCGGCGGTTGCTCCAATCCATCCCGGATCTTCGGCTGGTGGAGATGGATCGAGCCAGAGACCGCAGTTTCTGCTGCGGCGGCGGTGACGTGATGCTGTGGCATGAAATTGAGCAGGAAGAAATGCGCATGGCATGCAAGCGTA
>FLOH01000448.1_pt1:0-20000 | contig 89051 bp, 77 predicted proteins | sample 756751 | NCBI WGS metagenome assembly FLOH01 (sample SAMEA4026879, study PRJEB14308) | marine metagenome | biome: coastal water; material: water | depth 74 m
CGTTCAGGCACATTCGCCTATGGCGAACTTTAATTACTTCCCACGCTAAGGCGTGGTCTCGTCCTTAAAGTGAATGTGCCTGAACTAAGCGCTAAACCAAATTACTAGAAGTTTTTCTCTAGTTACAATATCGCCATAGACGGACTTCGAGTCTAAACGTGTCAGAACGTCCCCTAAAAGTAATTTGATTCTACTTCTCTCGCTCTCAATCTAATGAATTTGACAAAGTACGACCCGCAAAAGCGGGTCTCTTTGATAAACTATAACTTGTGATACTCATGAGTATGTGGGAAATTATCACAAATCATAGTTGCTCAAATTCATTATATTTACGCTATCTAAGCAGAACTACGTTTAGCGCTTAGTTGTGCTTAATGGGACAAAAAGGAACATATTTTTGTTAATTGGACTCTTTTTTGTATTTTTGGTACATATTATTAATATATGAGACAATATGCACCATATTAAGAAACTTGAGAAATTACCACCTAAACGAGAAAAAGTCGAAACATTAGAAATCCTTCGACAATTAAGTAAATCGTCCAAATCTTTAGGAGAATTAAAAGGTATTGCTAAAACTATACCAAATCAAGCAATGTTGATAAATGCTGTAGCATTACAAGAAGCCAAAGATAGTTCTGAAATTGAGAATATAATAACAACACAAGACGAACTATATAAAGCTCTTACAACTAATGGAAAATATACTTCAGAAATTAAAGAAGTAATAAATTATCGCAAAGCAATATTTCTTGGACACGAGATTATACAAAAACAAGGGTTTTTAAGGTTAAAAGACATTGAAGAACTTCAAAAAACGATAGTTGAAAACAATGCTGGAGTACGAAATATGCCTGGAACTGTCTTGAAAAATGACAAAACAGGAGAAATAGTTTACACACCACCACAAGAAAAAAATGAAATTCTTGACTTACTTTCTAATTTCTTAGACCATTTTAATTTAAATCAAAATGATCTATCTCCTTTAATTAATTTAGCCATTTTACACTATCAATTTGAAAGTGTTCATCCTTTTTATGATGGGAATGGAAGAACTGGCAGAATATTAAATATATTATATTTGATAATCAATGAGTTATTAGATATTCCAATACTTTATTTAAGTTCATATATTAATGAAAATAAATCTGAATATTACAAATTATTAAATACGGTTAATAAGACTGATGAATGGGAAGAGTGGATTTTGTATATACTAAAAGCAATAGAGGAAACTTCAAATAAAACAATCATTAAAATAAATTCAATAAAAGAATTACTTGACGATACAATAAAAATTGCTCAAGAAAATGCTTCTAAGATTTACAGAAAAGAATTAATTGAATTGCTATTTGAACAACCATATTCAAAGATTGATTTCGTTGTAGATAGACTTGGAGTTGAAAGAAAAGCAAGTTCAAGATATTTAAAAAAACTAGAGGAAATTGGAATACTTAAGTCTCAAAAAATTGGTAGAGAAACTATTTATATAAACTTGAAACTAATTGACATCCTAAAAAACCACTAAGCACAACACCGCATATAGCAAATTGCTTAATTGTGGTAAGCAGGATAATTTTAGTACATTTAAACTAATTAACAAACAGTGGAAAATTTCGGTTTCAAACCCGCAACTTGCCATATTCAAACACGTTCAGGCACATTCGCCTATGGCGAACTTTAATTACTTCCCACGCTAAGGCGTGGTCTCGTCCTTAAAGTGAATGTGCCTGAACTAAGCGCTAAACCAAATTACTTTATTGACTTCTTTAGTTACTATTTAGCCATAGACGGACTTCCAGTCTAAACATGTCAGAACGTCCCCTAAAAGTAATTTGATTCTACTTCTCTCGCTCTCAATTTAATGAATTTGACAAAGTACGACCCGCAAAAGCGGGGCTCTTTGATAAACTATAAATTGTGATACTCATGAGTATGTGGGAAATTATCACAAATTATAGTTGTTCAAATTCATTATATTTACGCTATCGAAGAAGAACTACGTTTAGCGCTTAGTTGTAGCATATAGCGGAAAAATCTTCAAAATATCAAATTTTGATTTCTTTTTTTGTTTAATTGTAACTTTAAAGTTACCTTTGCGAAATGAAACGAATTAGAGAAGTAATTGCTTACAAACATTATTTCGAGGAATTTTTATTGAAACAACCTGGGAAAGTGCAGGATAAAATCTTTAAGGTTATCGAAATCATTGAAACTTACGAAAGAGTACCTTCATCCTATTTAAAAGCAATTAAAGGCTCTAAAGGACTTTATGAAGCTCGAATTAAATTAGCTTCGAATATATGGCGTGTTTTTTGCTTCTTTGACAAAGGGAGACTTGTAATTCTGTTAAACGGTTTTACAAAGAAAACTCAAAAAACACCAACAAAGGAAATAAACAAAGCTGTTAAACTAATGGAATTATATTTTAATGACAAAAAATAAGAACTATGGAAACTAAAACTTGGAAAGAAATAAAAAATACTGTTTACGGTAAAAAAGGAACTGAAAGAAGAGATCAACTTGACAGAGATTTCGAATCATTCCAAATTGGTTTACTTTTAAGAAAAGCAAGGGAAGAAAAGAAAATGACTCAACAAGAATTAGCAATACTCGTTGACAAAAAGCGAACTTATATTTCAAGAGTGGAAAATAACGGAAGCAATGTGACTTTAAAAACACTTTTTGACATCGTTGAAAAAGGTTTAGGCGGAAAAGTAAATATTTCTATCGAAGTTTAAGCTACAATGCTACAACAATGGTTATAATTCAGCGTGGCTTCTGCCCTGTTTTAGAAAAATTAGTATCTTTAACAATCTGATTTCTATGTGGAAAACTCCTGCGGAATTAGCCACGCCGAAATCATAACCAAAACCGTTCAGGCACATTCGCCTATGGCGAACTTTAATTACTTCCCACGCTAAGGCGTGGTCTCGTCCTTAAAGTGAATGTGCCTGAACTAAGCGCTAAACCAAATTACTAGAAGTTTTTCTCTAGTTACAATATCGCCATAGACGGACTTCGAGTCTAAACGTGTCAGAACGTCCCCTAAAAGTAATTTGATTCTACTTCTCTCGCTCTCAATCTAATGAATTTGACAAAGTACGACCCGCAAAAGCGGGTCTCTTTGATAAACTATAACTTGTGATACTCATGAGTATGTGGGAAATTATCACAAATCATAGTTGCTCAAATTCATTATATTTACGCTATCTAAGCAGAACTACGTTTAGCGCTTAGTTGTGCTTAATGGGACAAAAAGGAACATATTTTTGTTAATTGGACTCTTTTTTGTATTTTTGGTACATATTATTAATATATGAGACAATATGCACCATATTAAGAAACTTGAGAAATTACCACCTAAACGAGAAAAAGTCGAAACATTAGAAATCCTTCGACAATTAAGTAAATCGTCCAAATCTTTAGGAGAATTAAAAGGTATTGCTAAAACTATACCAAATCAAGCAATGTTGATAAATGCTGTAGCATTACAAGAAGCCAAAGATAGTTCTGAAATTGAGAATATAATAACAACACAAGACGAACTATATAAAGCTCTTACAACTAATGGAAAATATACTTCAGAAATTAAAGAAGTAATAAATTATCGCAAAGCAATATTTCTTGGACACGAGATTATACAAAAACAAGGGTTTTTAAGGTTAAAAGACATTGAAGAACTTCAAAAAACGATAGTTGAAAACAATGCTGGAGTACGAAATATGCCTGGAACTGTCTTGAAAAATGACAAAACAGGAGAAATAGTTTACACACCACCACAAGAAAAAAATGAAATTCTTGACTTACTTTCTAATTTCTTAGACCATTTTAATTTAAATCAAAATGATCTATCTCCTTTAATTAATTTAGCCATTTTACACTATCAATTTGAAAGTGTTCATCCTTTTTATGATGGGAATGGAAGAACTGGCAGAATATTAAATATATTATATTTGATAATCAATGAGTTATTAGATATTCCAATACTTTATTTAAGTTCATATATTAATGAAAATAAATCTGAATATTACAAATTATTAAATACGGTTAATAAGACTGATGAATGGGAAGAGTGGATTTTGTATATACTAAAAGCAATAGAGGAAACTTCAAATAAAACAATCATTAAAATAAATTCAATAAAAGAATTACTTGACGATACAATAAAAATTGCTCAAGAAAATGCTTCTAAGATTTACAGAAAAGAATTAATTGAATTGCTATTTGAACAACCATATTCAAAGATTGATTTCGTTGTAGATAGACTTGGAGTTGAAAGAAAAGCAAGTTCAAGATATTTAAAAAAACTAGAGGAAATTGGAATACTTAAGTCTCAAAAAATTGGTAGAGAAACTATTTATATAAACTTGAAACTAATTGACATCCTAAAAAACCACTAAGCACAACACCGCATATAGCAAATTGCTTAATTGTGGTAAGCAGGATAATTTTAGTACATTTAAACTAATTAACAAACAGTGGAAAATTTCGGTTTCAAACCCGCAACTTGCCATATTCAAACACGTTCAGGCACATTCGCCTATGGCGAACTTTAATTACTTCCCACGCTAAGGCGTGGTCTCGTCCTTAAAGTGAATGTGCCTGAACTAAGCGCTAAACCAAATTACTTTATTGACTTCTTTAGTTACTATTTAGCCATAGACGGACTTCCAGTCTAAACATGTCAGAACGTCCCCTAAAAGTAATTTGATAATTACTCCATAAGGCTTTTGGAAATTCAAGATTTAGATAATTATTTTCAACTAGTGGAAAATAATAGACAGCGACTTGAAGATTTTTTTACTGGAACTGTTTTAAAGACTAAAACTTATGAAGATACGAGAAATTTTGTAATAGATATGATCAAAAGAGCTAATGAAAAAGTGTATTTTCCATATTTAGTTATTGATAATACAAATCAGAAAATAGTAGGGTTCATAGATTTGAAAAATATTGATTGGGGTATTCCAAAATCAGAAATAGGTTTTTACATTGACAAAGATTATGCTGGAAAAGGAATTACAACTAAAGCGTTGAATTTGTTATGTGACTTTTGCTTTTCGGAGTACAAATTTGAGAAAATATTTTTAAGAACACATCCGAGCAATATTTCAGCGAGAACCGTTTCTGAGAAATCTGGATTTGAATTGGAAGGAATTATTAGAAAAGATTATAAAACAACTTCAGGAGAAATTGTTGACTTGATTTATTACGGAAAATTAAAATAAAACTACTGCCAACACCTCATAAAATTTATGCTCACATTTGAACAAATAGGGAACTGACAAATAATCTCACAAGCGATTTACTACGGCGGAAAAATCTTATAAAAACTAATGAAAAAACAATACCATATTTTAAACGGAGATTCGCTTAAAAATCAATTCCCCAAAAGCATCAAAGGAAAAATTGTTGTGGCTAGGGAATGTTTAGTAGATGGAAGTGTGAAAGGAAATAGCCTAACTGATCTATTTAAAACACGCGCCAAATTTATTAGTAGTAACTATGATGGTTATACTGAACAAGACTATTTTGAAAAAACAGTTCCTGAGTTTCAAAAAATGCAAAAATATTCCAGACGATGTAGATATTAATCTATGGTTTGAAGATGACTTATTTTGCCAAGTGAATTTTTGGTTTGTAATTAGCTTGATTTACGAAAATCATAAAAATCCATCCGTTTTCTTAATTCGACCAAAAATAAACAGTGAATATAATTTTGGCGGAATGAGTAAAGATGAGTTATTTACTGAATTCCAGAATAAGATAAAAATTGACTTATCAGAAATAAAGGAGTTAAGCTCGTTGTGGAAACTATACCAACAAAATGATTGTGATGAAATGATTAGAATAGCAAAAAAATTAAAAGACAGATTTCCTTTTCTTATTCCAGCTATTAAAGCACATAAAAACAGACTTCCACAAAACGGAAATTTAGGAAGACCAACCCAATCATTAATCCAAATAATGGAAGAACGCAATACTGTTGAGTTCGGACAAATATTTAAAACGTTTTGTATACGAGAAGAAATATACGGGTTTGGCGATTTACAAGTAAAAATACTTGTTGACGAAATAAAAAATAAACGCAAACAATAGCTAAATGATTAAAGTTTTATCCCAATTCAAGGCTTAAACACAACTCCAGAAGAATGATCTTTCCCAGCCCCCGTTACACTTTGCAAACAATTAACTTGGTTGTTCAGTCGGCGTAAACCTAAAAAGGCAAAAACCAAAGCCTCTTTAAAATCAATTAAATCTTTTGTGGGGGTAATCAAATCGCAATGAGATAATTCTGACAATCGTTTTATTAAAAACTGATTATAAGTACCACCACCAGTTATCAAAATTTTTTTATGAGGTTTTAAATTTAAAGCTATTTGTTGGGCAATGTGTTCTGTAAAAGTGTGTAAGATATCTTTTGGATTTTGGGTGTACCTATCCAAAATTGGCTGGATAGTTTCCACCACAAATTCATAAGCTAAAGATTTTGGAAAATCGGATGTATAAAAAGGAAGCTCATTGAGCTCTTTAAGTAAGATTTTATCTATTATGCCCGTGGCTGCCAAAGCGCCTTTATCATCGTAATCAAAACCCAATTGTTGTGCATATTTATTTAAAACAATATTCACAGGGCAGACATCATAAGCTTTTCTAAGGCCGTTATCATCAAAAGAAATATTAGAAAATCCGCCAAGGTTTAAACAATAATCGTAATTGCCAAACAAAAGTGCATCGCCAATAGGCACTAAAGGCGCACCTTGTCCGCCAAGCAACACATCTTGCGTTCTAAAATCGCAAATAACGGTTTTACCGGTTAACTTGGCAATACGCTTGCCATCACCTATTTGTAAAGTGTAAGCTTGTGCTGGTTTGTGAAAAATAGTATGCCCGTGCGAGGCGATAAAATCTAAATTTTCAATACTATTTTTAACTATAAATGTGTTCAAACATTGACCCAAATAATCGCCATATTTGGCGGATAAACCCTTAAGATTTTCAGGACTTTCTTTAAAAGCTTTTTGTAGATTTTTTTTCAAAGATTCTGAATATTTTATCGTTTCGGCTTCTAAAATTTCAAATTTATAGCCATCAGCAACATTAAATTTAACATATGCCAAATCTAAACCATCTAAAGATGTCCCACTCATCACGCCAATTGCATACCAAATCTTCTGTGTCATAATTCTGTAAAAATACAATAGAAATTTGATAATTTTAGTAACTTTGAGCGTCAAAAAACAAATCAACAACTTAAAATTTAAATTATGGATTTTAGCCTATCAGAAGAGCATATAATGATTCGTGATGCGGCGCGCAATTTCGCACAAACAGAACTTTTACCAGGTGTTATAGAACGTGATGAAAATCAAAAATTCCCCGCCGAACAGGTAAAAAAAATGGGTGAACTTGGTTTTCTTGGTATGATGGTTGATCCAAAATATGGTGGTGGCGGTATGGATACTATCTCTTACGTTTTGGCTATGGAAGAAATTTCAAAAATAGACGCTTCGGCTTCTGTGGTAATGTCTGTAAATAATTCTCTGGTTTGTTGGGGTTTAGAAAAATATGGCTCAGAAGAGCAAAAACAAAAATATTTAGTACCCTTAGCTACTGGCGAAATAATTGGCGCTTTTTGTTTAAGTGAGCCCGAAGCTGGCTCTGATGCAACATCACAACAAACAACAGCGGTAGACAAAGGAGATTATTATCTGGTAAATGGTACAAAAAATTGGATTACCAATGGCGGTAATGCCAGTGTCTATTTGATAATTGCACAAACAGATGTTGCAAAAGGTCACAAAGGAATTAATGCTCTTATTATTGAAAAAGGCGCAGAAGGTTTTGTAGTAGGCCCTAAAGAAAATAAATTAGGCATCCGTGGATCTGATACCCATTCTCTTTTATTTACCGATGTAAAAGTCCCTAAAGAAAACAGAATTGGCGCAGATGGTTTTGGTTTTACCTTTGCCATGAAAACTTTAGCAGGTGGACGTATAGGTATTGCTGCACAAGCGTTAGGTATTGCTTCTGGCGCCTATGAGTTGGCTCTAAAATATTCGAAAGAGCGCAAAGCTTTTGGCAAAGAAATCAGCCAACATCAAGCCATTGCTTTTAAATTAGCCGATATGGCAACCCAAATAGAAGCAGCACGTCATATGTGTATGAAAGCAGCTTGGGATAAAGACCAGCATCTCAATTACGATTTATCTGGCGCTATGGCTAAATTATTTGCCGCAGAAACCGCAATGAATGTTAGCGTAGAAGCTGTTCAAGTACATGGTGGTTATGGCTTTGTAAAAGAATACCATGTAGAACGCCTCATGCGCGATGCCAAAATAACACAGATTTACGAAGGCACTTCTGAAATTCAGAAAATTGTAATCTCGAGAAGTATTCTGAGAGATTAAAACATAAAAAACACTGCTTTTTATGAAAGTCCAACCCAAAAGGTTGGACTTTTTTTTATTTTTTTTTTCGAAAAACACACATTTATAAGAATCTTAATTAAAATACACTTTATTTACGAATACCCCCTATTTTAAAATTATATTTATAATAATAATTATGTTTTATTTACTTTACCCCTATCTTTTTTAATTCATACTGTAATATTTTTAGTGTTTTTAAATTACACCCCCTTGTTTTTGTCATTTTAATAAATATATTTGCAGACTTAAAGTTTAAATCTATTATTAACTAAAACCTTTTATTATGAAAAAAATTATTTTAGCAGTATTTCTAATTAGCGGCTTGGCTAGTTATGCACAAGAAAAAGCAACAGAAAGCAATTTAAGTCTTGGTGTTGATGTTCAATCGCGTTATATATGGAGAGGTCTTCAACTTGGAGGCGCTAGCCCTAGCATCCAACCTTCTGTTGAATATGCTTCTGGAAAATTTGCATTTGGTGCATGGGGCGCCTACGCTACAGGTGGCATAAATAAATTTCAAGAAACAGATCTTTACATGTCGCTTGCCGCTTCAGAAACCTTATCATTCACAGTAACCGATTACTTCTTTCCAGAAGAAGGCGCACTAAATAGTTATTTTAACTATGGAGATGCAACTGGTCATGTTTACGAACTTATGTTATCGTTTTCTGGCACAAAAAGTTTCCCTATTGGATTTACAGTTGCAACAAATTTTGCAGGAGCCTCAACAGGCTCTACTTATGTAGAGACCAATTATTCAAAAAAAGTTGGCGAAGTTGAATACAGTTTATTTGCAGGAGCCGTTTTTGGCGATAATGATGGCTATTATTTAACAGATGGGTCTGGTCTCATTAATTTAGGCATGAGTGTATCTAAAGAAATAAAAATTACAGACTCATTTAGTCTACCTGTAAATGCTGCACTAATATTTAACCCAGATCAAGAAAACATATATCTAACATTTGGATTCTCACTTTAAAAATAAATAAATCATGAAAAAAATTGAAGCAATTATCAGAAGGTCAAAATACCGCGCTGTAAAAGAAGCACTACACGAAATTGGTGTCACATTCTTTTCTTATTGGGATGTTACCGGTATTGGAAATGAAAAAGAAGGTCATGTTTATAGAGGTGTCACTTATAACACCAGTGATATTCAACGCAGATTTCTTTCAATTGTCGTAAACAACAATTTTGAAGAAATAACTATAAAAACCATTTTAGACGCTGCAGCAACTGGCGAAGTTGGTGATGGCAAAATATTTGTATCCGACATCAAAGAATCCTACAGAATTAGAACCAGAGAAAAAGGTGACGACACTTTAAACTAATAAAAGCAAACTAAAATAATATGGAATTACTTACTATAAATAATGTATGGATGATGATCTGTACAGCACTTGTCTTTTTTATGCACTTAGGCTTCTCATTTTTAGAAATCGGCTTGACCAGACAAAAAAACACTATTAATATTCTTTTTAAAAACTTTTTCATCATCACAATAGGCCTATTATTATATGCCATTATGGGATTCAATCTTATGTATCCAGGCGCATTTAATGGCTATTTAGGATTCTCTGGCTTCGGATTAACCGCGCCTCTTAACGCTCAAGGCGGATTAGATTTAGCCTACAATACTGGCTATACTTACTGGACAGATTTCCTTTTTCAAGGGATGTTTGCAGCCACTGCAGGTACTATTGTTTCTGGTGCTGTTGCAGAACGCATCAAACTAGGACCATTTATGATTTTTGTAATTATCTATATTGGTTTGGTCTATCCAATTGCTGGTTCATGGAAATGGGGTGGTGGATTTTTAGATAAGCTCGGTTTTTACGATTTTGCGGGTTCTACTTTAGTTCATTCTGTTGGTGGTTGGGCAGCAGTTATTGCCGTTTGTTTATTAGGGCCAAGAATTGGAAAATTTAGAGAGGGGATTGTGCGCGCTATTCCGGGTCACAATATCCCTTTAGCTACTGCTGGCGTATTAATTCTTTGGTTAGGTTGGTTTGGTTTTAATGGTGGTTCAGTTTTATCTGCAGATCCCGCTTTAACGTCGTTAGTATTAGTAACTACTTCTCTAGCAGCAGCAGCTGGTGGCATTGTGGCATTTCTAGTATCAACTGCTATATATAAAAATTACGATTTAACCATGTTCTTAAATGGCGTTCTTGGCGGATTAGTTGGTATTACAGCTGGAGCTGATCAAATGAGTCCTACCGAGGCTATTCTTATTGGAGGTATTGCAGGCGCTATTATTGTTTTTGCCGTAAGCTTAATTGATAAATTAAAACTAGATGACCCTGTAGGTGCTATTGCCGTTCATTTGGTTTGTGGTATTTGGGGCACATTGGCTGTTGGTATTTTTGGAAACTTAGCCGGATTTACACAATTTTCTCATCAATTAATTGGTGTTGCTGTGTATGCCATATTTTGTTCAACAACGGCTTACATTATTTTATATACGCTTAAGAAAACAGTAGGCATTCGTGTTTCCGAAAGAGAAGAAATAGAAGGTCTAGATCTTCACGAACATGGCATGGAAGCTTATCCTGATTTTAGGTCAAACGAACATTAAAACATTTAAAAAACACAAATCCTGATGGTGATTTTCAAATTGGGATTTGTGTTATTACTTACAAAAGCTCATTTAGCAAAACCCTAATTTTAAATGACATATCAATTAAAATTATAAACTTCCTAAAATATATTTATTATTATTAACTTAACGATACCGTTTTCGTTGAAATATTGAACATTTCTTATTGTTTTTCTTAATTTTGTGATTATATTTTAACATGATGGAGAGACAGGGATTATATTTACCAGAATTTGAACATGACAATTGCGGTGCAGGTTTTATTTGCAATTTAAAAGGCGAAAAAACCAATGCCATTATACACCAAGCGCTAGAAATACTTGTAAAGCTAGAGCATCGTGGTGCCGTAAGTTCTGATGGGCGCACAGGTGATGGCGCAGGTATTTTAATAGATATACCTCATGTATTTTTTAAACGCGTTTGCGATTTCGAACTCCCAGAACCCAAAGAATATGCCGTTGGCATGGTGTTCTTTCCTAAAAGTTACAACCAATGCGATTATTGTAAAACCATTTTTGAAGAAGAAATAAACAAACAAGGTCTGCAAATTTTAGGATGGAGAGATGTACCTGTAGACACTTCTAAATTGGGTAAAATTGCTTCTAAAACCGAACCCAAAGTAAAACAACTTTTTGTTGGGAAACAAAATTTAGAATTATCCGAAAATCAATTTAATGCCAAACTTTTTGCTGCCAGAAAAATAACAGAACACCTAATAATTAATTCAAAAATATCTGAAAAAAACTATTTCTATTTACCAAGTTTTTCTACCACCACATTAATTTACAAAGGTTTATTAGTGCCAGAAGATATTGGTAATTACTATACCGATTTAAAAGAAAAAGATGTCGTAACGCGTTTGGCTTTGGTACATCAACGCTTTTCAACAAATACGTTCCCTTCTTGGGATTTGGCACAACCTTTTAGATATATGTGCCATAATGGTGAGATTAACACTTTCCGTGGCAACGTAAGCCGCATGCGCGCACGTCAAGAAATAATGGAAAGTCCTATTTTTGGCGGCGATATTAAAAAGCTTTTCCCCATCATTTTAAGTGGTAAATCAGATTCTGCTTCTATGGATATGGCAGTAGAATTGTTAGTGATGACTGGACGGTCTTTACCTGAAGTGATGATGATGATGGTGCCAGAAGCATGGGAAAAACACCAAACAATGAGCCCAGAAAAAAAGGCTTTTTACGAATACAATTCGTGTATCATGGAACCTTGGGATGGACCAGCTTCTGTGCCTTTTACCGATGGCAATATTATTGGCGCTGTACTTGACAGAAACGGATTAAGACCCTCTAGATATACCGTTACAAAAAGTGGCAATGTGGTCATGTCTTCAGAAATTGGTGTCTTAGATATCAAACCAGAAAATGTTGTAAAACACGGACGCTTAGAACCCGGAAAAATGTTTTTAGTAGATATGAATGCTGGGCGCATTATTGAAGATGAAGAAATAAAAAATGATGTTATTTCAAAACATCCTTATAAAAAATGGGTTGCAAAAAACACCCTTCCTCTTTCAAAAATACCTTATACCGATTTTGAAACACCTATAGAACCAACAGATTACAAAACCAGACAACATATATTTGGCTATACTCAAGAAGATATTTCTACCATTATTGCACCCATGAGTACCCACTCAAAAGAAGCTATTGGGTCAATGGGAACAGACACGCCTCTGGCTATTTTGTCTGATAAGCCACAGTTGTTATTCAACTATTTTAAACAACTTTTTGCACAAGTTACCAATCCGCCTTTAGACGGTATTCGCGAAAATATTATTACAGATATTAGCCTGGCTATTGGAGCTGATCGGAATATTTTTGACACTACTGCAGCGCATGCAAAAAAATTACGCATCCAAAATCCTGTTATTTCTAATGCCGATTTAGACAAATTAAAAAACATCAACCACCCCGATTTTAAAGTAGCTATTATTCCTATTTTATATCCTATTGAAAAAGGCCTTAACGGATTAGAGTCTGCGCTCGATAATCTTCTAAAAGAAGTAAAAAAACAGGTGCTTAGCGGTGCAAACATCATCATTTTATCAGACAGAGGTGTCGATAAAAACAAAGCGCCAATTCCCGCTTTACTAGCCTGTTCTTATGTGCACCACTCATTAAACAAAAGCAGTTTGCGATCTAAATTTGGTCTTGTTTTAGAAACAGCAGAACCACGTGAGCCACATCACTTTGCCACTTTATTCGGCTATGGCGCCAGCGCCATAAATCCATACATGGTCAATGAAATTATTAGAAGTTTGGTTGATGAAAAAGTTATTAAAAATATAAGATCACATCAAGCTGTACGTAATTTTAATAAAGGCATTGGTACGGGCATTTTAAAAATTATGAATAAGGTAGGTATCTCAACACTTCATTCTTATCGTGCATCTCAAATCTTCGAAATATTAGGCCTTAACAGCACTTTTTCTCAAAAATATTTTCCATATACCCCTTCTAGAATTGAAGGTATCGGATTATACGAAATTGAGAAAGAAATTGCAAAGCGACATCACAAAGCATTTTCAAATTTTGATACAAGTTTAAATATTGGCGGTGAGTATCGCTGGAGACGTAACGGCGAAAAACACATGTTTAACCCAACCACTGTATCAAAATTACAACAAGCTGTGCGCGATAAAAACATAGACGCTTATAAAATTTACGCCCAGTCAATTAACGAACAAACCAAGAATTTAATGACGCTTAGAGGTTTGTTTGAATTTAACAACCTTGACCCTATTCCTGTTGACGAAGTTGAATCTTGGACAAACATTGTAAAACGTTTTAAAACGGGTGCCATGTCGTATGGTTCAATCAGTCAAGAAGCGCACGAAAATCTCGCTATTGCGATGAACCGTATTGGCGGAAAATCTAATTCAGGCGAAGGTGGCGAAGACAAAGAACGCTTTAAAAAATCACCCAATGGCGATTGGAAAAACAGCGCTATCAAACAAGTAGCCTCTGGTAGATTTGGTGTTTCTAGTAATTTTTTAACCAATGCCAAAGAGATTCAAATAAAAATGGCACAAGGGGCAAAACCGGGCGAAGGTGGTCAATTACCTGGAGAAAAAGTGTACCCTTGGATTGCCAAAGTACGTAATTCTACACCTTATGTTGGGCTTATTTCTCCCCCACCACACCACGATATTTATTCTATCGAAGATTTAGCACAATTAATTTTTGACCTCAAAAATGCCAATCGCGAAGCACGGATTAATGTCAAATTAGTATCAGAAGTAGGTGTAGGTACTATTGCTGCAGGTGTAGCCAAAGCTAAAGCCGATGTTATATTAATTTCTGGTTACGATGGCGGTACAGGTGCATCGCCACTTACCTCTTTAAAACACGCAGGTCTCCCTTGGGAACTTGGTTTGGCCGAAGCACAACAAACTTTAGTCTTAAATAACTTAAGGAGCCGTGTTGTTTTAGAATGCGACGGGCAATTAAAAACGGGTCGCGATGTAGCCATTGCTTGTCTTTTAGGTGCCGAAGAATTTGGTTTTGCAACCGCACCACTTGTAGCTTCTGGCTGTATTATGATGCGAGCTTGTCACCTTAATACTTGTCCGGTTGGTATCGCAACACAAGATCCCGAATTGCGTAAAAACTTTAAAGGCACACCAGAACACGTAATTAATTTTATGTATTTCGTTGCCGAAGAATTGCGCGGCATCATGGCACAACTTGGTTTTAGAACCATTGACGAAATGGTAGGACAAACCAATAAATTAAATACCAAAACAGCTCAAGATCATTACAAAGCGGAAGGTCTTGATTTATCGTCCATTTTACACCAACCTAAAATGCCAGGTAAAACCATCCTTTCAAATACAGAAAATCAAAATCATAATTTATACAATGTACTTGACCTAGAAATTTTGAGGGATGCCAAAGCGGCCATAAAAAACAAATTAAAAACAACATTAAAATATAAAATCCATAATACCGATAGAACTGTTGGTGCTATTACGAGCAATGAAATTTCAAAATTGTATGGTGAAGATGGTTTACCCGAAAATACGTTAAATATTACTTTTACAGGTTCTGCTGGACAAAGTTTTGGAGCTTTTGCAACCAAAGGACTCACCTTAAAAGTAGAAGGTGAAACCAATGATTATTTAGGCAAAGGACTTTCGGGTGCTAAAATAATAATCCAAAAACCTGAGAAAGCTACCTTTTTAGCAGAAGATAATATTATTGTTGGCAACGTCTGTTTTTATGGCGCCATTTCTGGCGAAGCCTATATAAATGGCATTGCTGGCGAGCGATTTGCAGTTCGTAATTCTGGGGTAACAGCCGTTGTAGAAGGAGTTGGTGACCACGGGTGCGAATATATGACAGGTGGTAAAGTGGTGATTCTTGGTAAAACAGGACGCAATTTTGCCGCGGGTATGAGTGGCGGTATTGCGTATGTGTACGATGCCGATAAACAATTTAGTGATGGTTTGTGTAATCTTGAGATGGTTGCATTAGAAGCGCTTACGATTCAAGATAAAAATGACCTTAAACAATTGATTGAAAGTCATAAAGAATACACCAATAGTAATTTAGCAACAACTATTTTAAACGATTGGGAAATAGCAGTGACGCATTTTACAAAAGTATTTCCAACCGATTATAAACGTGCCCTTGAAAGGATTTCAAAAGAAGAATTAGAAAAATTAACAGCATAAGCATGGGAAAAATAGGCGGATTTAAAGAGTTTGAAAGACAAGACGAAAGTTATGTTGCAGTTAAAAAACGCATCAAAAATTACGGAGAATTTACCATTCCATTACATATTAAAGATCTTAAAAAACAAGGTTCAAGATGTATGGATTGTGGCATCCCATTTTGTCATAGTGGCTGCCCTCTTGGGAATTTGATTCCAGATTTTAACGATATGGTGCACAAAGGCGAATGGAAAAAAGCACTCGAAATTTTACATGCCACCAATAATTTTCCAGAGTTTACAGGACGCTTATGTCCTGCTCCTTGCGAAAAAGCCTGTGTTTTAGGCATTATTGACAATCCTATTTCTATAGAGAATATCGAAAAAAATATTGTGGAGCGTGGTTTTTCTGAAGGATGGATTATTCCTGAAATGCCAAAAAACAGAACAGATAAAACCATAGCCATTGTAGGTTCTGGTCCTGCCGGATTGGCTACTGCACAGCAATTGAACCGTGCTGGACACACTGTTACTATTTTTGAAAAAGATGACGAAATTGGTGGCTTATTACGCTATGGTATTCCAAATTTTAAATTAGAAAAAGGCATAATTGACCGCCGCATTGACATCCTTAAAGCAGAAGGAATAACATTTAAAACCAATGTCAACGTGGGTGTGAATTATAAGCTAAGTGATTTACATAAATTTGATGCCATTGTTTTGTGCGGCGGTGCTACCGTAAGAAGAGACATCCCTGTTAAAGGTAGTGATAGCAAAGGCGTGGTACAAGCCATGGCTTTTTTAACACAACAAACCAAACAAATATTTAACAAGCCTATTGATGAAGAAATTATCAATGCAAAAGGCAAACACGTGATTGTTATTGGTGGTGGTGATACAGGTTCCGATTGTGTGGGCACATCGAACAGGCAAGGCGCAAAATCGGTTACAAATTTCGAAATTATGCCCAAACCGCCTGATGGAAGAAGCGAAACAACACCATGGCCATTTTGGCCTTTGCAATTAAAAACAAGCTCATCGCATCAAGAGGGCTGTGATAGAAATTGGCTCATCAATACCAAAGAATTTATTTGTGATGATAAAGGTATTTTAACAGCTCTTAAGACTGTTGAAGTTTCTTGGAAAATGACACCTGGTAAGAGACCAGAGTTGATAGAAAAAGAAGGCTCTGAAAAAATTTGGCCTTGTGATTTAGCCTTATTAGCGCTAGGTTTTGTTGGGCCAGATCAAACAATAGCTTCTCAGTTAGGTTTAGAAACCGATGAGCGCACAAATTATAAAGCTAATAATTATCAAACCAATATACCAAATATATTCACTGCTGGAGATATGCGTCGTGGGCAATCTTTAATTGTTTGGGCAATTTCTGAAGGACGTGAGGCTGCTAGAGAAGTAGATATGTATCTCATGGGAGAAACAAATTTACCTACAAAAGGTGAAGGCGATATTTTATCGGCTTAAAGGTATTTCTAAAACCTTTTTGCTTAATTTGTGTCGTAAATAAATAAACCTATTTAATGAAACACATATTTAGTTATTTTTTACTTTTTTTACTGCTTATTTCTTGTGAATCTAGTGCTCAAGAAAATACTTTTAAAGTTATTCCGCTCGGCGTAAAAGGTGGACTAGACGAAAGTAATTTATCGGCTTATATGTTAGCCCCTATAAATTCCGAAAACTATATTTGTTTGGATGCAGGAACTGTTTATACAGGAATTTCTAAAGCAATATCTAATGGCATCTTTAAAGAAAATCCTGAATATATTCTAAAAAACAACATTAAAGGGTATCTTATTACACACGCGCATTTAGACCATGTTGCAGGTTTAATTATGAATGCGCCTGCCGATGTTAAAAAAAATATTTATGCATCACCTTATGTTATTGATGTTTTTAAAAACAAATATTTTACATGGGAAAATTGGGCGAATTTTGCCGATGAAGGCGAAAAACCTCAATTGGGTACATATCATTATCAAGCTTTAGAAAATCAAAAAGAAATTCCTATTGATAACACAGAACTTTTTGTGACTTCCTTTACGCTGAGTCACTCAAATCCTTATGAAAGTCATGCTTTTTTGGTGCGTTTTAAAAATAATTATGTTTTATACTTAGGAGATACAGGCGCTGATGCTATTGAAAAATCTGATAAATTAAACCTGCTATGGAAAACAATAGCACCACTAGTTAAAACAAAACAGCTTAAGGCTATTTTTATTGAGGTTTCTTTTCCAAATTCACAAGCAAACACAAAGCTTTTCGGACATTTAAAACCAAATCTGTTTTATAATGAAATGAGCGTTTTGGCAACATATACAGGTGTACAGACGCTGACTAATTTCCCAATTATTATCACGCATCGCAAACCACACGGAAATGATGAAGCTATTATTAAAGATGAGCTTTTAAAAGCTAATGCCTTAAAATTAAAGCTTATTTTCCCTAAGCAGGGGGAATTATTAAAATCCTAAGTCTTTATTTTATTGATGATTACAGAAGTAATCCGTTCTAAATCTGCTTCACTCAAACTAGATCCAGATGGTAGGCACAATCCTTTTTTAAAGAGTTTTTCAGACATTTGATCTCCAAAATAGGGTGCATTTTTATATAAAGGCTGCGTGTGCATGGGTTTCCATAAATAGCGTGATTCTATATTTTCATTTTCTAAAGCCTCTTTTAAGCTTTCTGGTGATATTTTCATCGTTTTATCATCCCAAAAAATAGCAGTCAACCAACGATTGCTAAAATAATCTACATTTGGCTCCTCTAAAAATTGAATGCCAAATGGGCTTAAAGCCGAATTATAATAGTCAAAATTTCTTCTCCGTAACGCAATATAATCATCTAGTTTATCAAACTGAGCCAGTCCCATAGCGGCATTTAATGTTGTCATCTGATAATTATAACCTAGTTCTTTATGCTCATAATAAGGGGTGTCTTCCTTTGCCTGTGATGCTAAAAACGTTGCCTTTTTAATATAAGATTCATCAGAAGAAATTAAAGCACCGCCTGCCGATGTTGATATTATTTTATTGCCATTAAAAGAATACAAACCCAAATCACCATAAGTGCCCAAATGTTTGTTTTTATAGCTGCTTCCTAAAGATTCTGCAGCATCTTCAACAAGCGGGATGTCATATTTTTTCGCCAACTCAGATATTAATTCTATTTGTGCAGGCATCCCGTAAAGGTGAACCAAAACAATCGCCTTAGGTTTTTTACCCTGTTTTAAACACCATAAAATACTTTCTTCTAAAAACTGCGGACTCATATTCCAAGTCTCAGATTCAGACTCAATCAAAACAGGAATGGCGCCAAGATATTTTATAGGGTTAACCGATGCAACAAAAGTAAATGTTGAAGTCAATACAAAATCATCCTTTTCGACACCCAAAATACTTAAGGCCAAATGCAATGCCGAAGTGCCACTATTAGTCAAGGCAATATGTGGACATTTAACATAATTACCAATAGCAGTAGCAAAACTTTCCAATTGAGGCCCAACTACAGTTACCCAATTAGAATCAATAACATCTTTAAGATAAGTAAGTTCACTCCCCGTAAGGTGAGGTGGTGATATCCAAATAGGTTTTTTCATAAATAACACTTATTGATGCTAAGATAATACAAAAGACTTTTTAAAAGTAATTTTTATTTCTTTAACAAAAATAATCCTCACGTTATACAATGTGAGGATTATCAAAAGAAGTGCGTTGACTATACCTGCCCGAACGCTCTTTTTCGGTACTGGCGGGCGCTTCCACCAAGACGGCAGTACTCCCGAAGCTTCGGGACGCTGGTAGGCTTAAACTTTTTTAGGGATTTCTTTAAAATAAAAAAGCACCTATCTTACGATAAGTGCTTTTCAAAAGAAAGGCGGTGACATACTCTTCCACCAAGACGGCAGTACCATCTGCGCTGGTAGGCTTAACTTCTCTGTTCGAAATGGGAAGAGGTGAGCCCTACCGCAATAACCACCTTAAATTGTTAGTTGGTTTTTGGTTGTTTGTTTATAGTTATTAGTCTTTAACTTAAAAAGACCAACAACTAGCAACCAATAACTAGCAACTATTATAAGTTAACATACTAGAATAACAATATTGTAAAATAATCAGAAAAAGGCGTTTGTAATAAAAGAACATCTTTGCCCCCTCAGTTAAGAGGGGGCCACATAAGCCTATGGGTTATTAGTACTACTCGGCTATGACATTACTGCCTTTACACCTGTAGCCTATCAACGTGGTAGTCTCCCACGACCCTTAAAAGAAATC
>FLOH01000448.1_pt1:25000-89051 | contig 89051 bp, 77 predicted proteins | sample 756751 | NCBI WGS metagenome assembly FLOH01 (sample SAMEA4026879, study PRJEB14308) | marine metagenome | biome: coastal water; material: water | depth 74 m
GCCTGCCGCTAGCGTTCATCCTGAGCCAGGATCAAACTCTCCATCGTGTAAATTTTAAAATTCTTCGATTTAAAGTCTGTCACTTAGCTTTTAGATCTCTCTAACTTGTAATTTCTTTACTTAATTCTTTACGCTGTCAATTTTGTATTGTCAATGAACTTCTTTACCACCTAACTCCTTACCTCTCCTCCAATCACCATATCGCTAAGCGGGTGCAAATATAGAAAGGTTTTCTAAACGACCAAAACAATTTTTAATTATTTTTAAATTATTTTTTTAACGCCTAAAAACCTTATAGAACTTGCTGTTTCCTTTATTTTTTAAAGGGCTACAAATATACATTAAAATGTGTTTTTATATTATTAATACCTTAAAAAGTTATTAACATTAAAGACGTTGTAAATTGGCTTTAATTTCATCTAAAGCATCCGTAAAGGATAAGGGTTTGAAATTTAAATCTTTCTTGGCTTTTGAGATATCAAAACCTGTTATTTTAGGTCTTATTGCAGGCTGATTTAATTGGCTTGTTGGTATGGCAGATATTGACTTCTCATCATAATTAAAGGTTTTTGCTACTAAATTAGAGAGCTGATACATGTCTAATAAATCGGATCCACTAATATTATATATTCCTTTTGCTTGTGTTTTTATCGCCGAAAGGCATGCCTTTGCCAAATCTTCGACATAAGTTGGTGTTCTTAATTGATCGTTTACCATTGTTAAAGGCACTTTGTTTTGCATTTTATCTAGCAACCAAAGCAGAATATTTTGTTGTTTTAATTCGGGAACATATCCAAAAACCAAAATTGTTCTTAATATGGTGTATGAAATTGACGTCTTTTCAAACAATTGCTCTGACTTTAATTTACTAAGTCCGTAATAATTTAAAGGATTGGTAGCATCGGTTTCTTTATAGTTGCCTTTTAATCCGTCAAAAACAAAATCGGTTGATATATGTACAAGATGTATATTGTGCTTTTTTGAGGCTTCTATTAATGTATCTACGGCTTCTACATTTACAGCATCGCACTCTTGTTGATGTGTTTCACAATAATCTACATTGGTTACCGCTGCAGCATTAATAATATAGTCTGGTTTAATAACATCAATGATATTCAACAATGACTTTTTATCAGTAATATCAACATCGTAATAAGTAAAATTGCTGTTATTTTGATTTCTATTACATCCTCTTGCGAGTGCAAATATTTTATAGTCTAATTTATTTATACTATTAATAAGTGTTTGGCCAAGTAAACCATTGCTTCCAACTACTATAATTTTTTTCATTTAAAATATCTGACGTAATTTTAATATTTGATTGGGTTGCCCCAATACTATTAATTTTGATTTTGGTTGCAACTTAATACTGGCATCGGGATTTATAACAAAATTGCCTTCTGCCGTTTTAAAGCCAATAACGGTACAGCCTGTTTTTTTGCGCAAATCTAACTCTGCTATTGAACAATTTATATATTCTTTAGGCAAATCTTCTACTAAAATTTCTTCTATGTTGGTGGTGCTGTGACCTTCTATTGATAGGTTATCTATAAACTCCACCAAATCTGGTGTTACAACTAATGATGCCATATGCTCTCCACCTAGTTTATTGGGGATTATAACCCTGTCGGCACCGGCCGTCTTGAGTTTTTTACTACTAGATTCGTCTGTGGCACGGCTTATAATTACAAGGTCTTTTTTAAATTGTCTGGCACTAAAAACAATAAATAAATTATCGGCATCGCTAGACAAAACAGTTATCAAACTATTGGCATTCTCAACGCCTGCTTTTTTTAGTATTTCATCATTTGTGGCATCACCTACTATATAAGGTGTATTTATAAGTTTTAACTCTTGAAGCAACTCTTCATTGTTTTCTATAACCACACAAGATTTTTTATACTTTTGAAGTTTAGCAACAGCTTGTTTTCCGTTTCTACCGTAACCACAAACTATGGTATGGTCTTTTAACTTTTTAATTAATTTTTCCACCTTTTTAATCTTTAATTCTTCTGATAATTTATTATTTGCAATAAACTCTGAAATCACCGAAATAACATATCCAAAAACGCCAATACTCGTTAAAATTAGAAATATTGTAAATAATTTTTCTGTTTCGTTAAACGGATGTATCTCTTTAAACCCAACCGTAGATATGGTTATAACTGTCATATATAACGCATCTATAAAAGAAACGTTAGAAATTATTTTAAAACCTATTGTGCCAACTGCAATTACAATGAGCAAAAGTATTAAAGGCTTTTTTAAATTATTAATTATTATCATAAGTCAAAAACAGAACTGCGTTTGGTATAAAACATATCTTTTAATCGCAACATAAAAGCAAGCGTTAAATAAACGCCAAACGAAAACCCAAGTGTAATAAAAGAAATGTATATGAAAAACAAACGCACATTAGTTGCACTAATCCCTAATTTATCTGCAAATCTTGAGGATACAGCAAAGCCTCTTTTTTCAAAAAAATGTCTAACAGTATGAATCATTTTAAGGTAACTCCTATTTTGTTGCAATTTACTATTTTTTAGAATTACAAGCTATATGTATTATAAATTTTAAAGCTAATTGGTTATCTTTGGCGTTTTTGAAAAATTTTGTCAGACAAGGTAGGAAATATAGAAATTTTTGGCGCACGTGTTCATAATCTTAAGAACATTGATGTTACCATTCCCCGAGAGCAGCTTGTAGTTATTACAGGTTTGAGTGGGAGTGGAAAATCGTCTTTGGCTTTTGATACCATTTATGCCGAAGGTCAGCGGCGCTATATTGAAACATTTTCGGCCTATGCCCGTCAGTTTTTAGGTGGTTTAGAACGTCCAGATGTCGATAAAATTAATGGCCTTTCTCCTGTTATCGCCATTGAGCAAAAAACCACGAGTAAAAGTCCGCGTTCTACAGTTGGTACCATTACCGAAGTTTACGATTTTCTCCGACTTTTATACGCAAAAGCAGGCGAAGCACACTCGTATGTTACCAATAAAAAAATGGTGAGCTATTCTGACGATCAGATTAAAGAGATTATTTTAAAGGATTTTGACACAAAGAAGGTTTTTATTTTAGCACCTGTTATCAAATCTAGAAAAGGACATTACCGCGAGCTTTTTGAACGCATTGCCAAACAAGGATTTATTTATGTGCGCATTGACGGCGACGTTACCGAAATAACAAAAGGGTTAAAATTAGACCGCTATAAAATGCACGATATAGAAATTGTTATCGATCAAATTAACATTTCTGATAAAAATGAGAAACGGCTTACAGAATCTCTAAAAACAGCCATGTATCACGGCGACGATACCCTTATAGTTCTAGAAGACAAAGAAGGAACGCCTCGGTATTTTAGCCGCAATTTGATGTGCCAAGATTCTGGTATTTCTTATGCCAAACCAGAACCAAATTCGTTTTCGTTTAATTCTCCCAAAGGGGCTTGCGATACTTGTAATGGTTTGGGAATACTGCCAAAGGTCAATCTTAAAAAAGTTATTCCAGACGATACTATATCGATTAAAAAAGGTGGCTTTGCGCCTTTAGGCGAATATAAATCGTCATGGATTTTTAAACAATTGCTCTTAATTTCTGAACGCTATAATTTTCAATTATCCGACCCTATTTCTGAAATCCCTAAAAAGGCTTTAGAAATCATCCTTTACGGAGGCCAAGATAAATTTGAAATCGCATCTAAAGCCTTAGGTATCACTAGGAATTATAATATAGATTTCGAGGGGATTATCAATTTTATTGAACAGCAATATTTTAATAGCGAATCAACTTCTATAAAAAGATGGGCAAAAAACTTTATGGATGATATTACTTGTCCAGAATGTCATGGCAACCGTCTTAAAAAGGAATCTCTCTATTTTAAAGTGGCAGGTAAAACAATTTCAAATCTTGTACAATTAGACATTCAAGATTTGTCAGATTGGTTCGATAAGATTGACAAAAAACTCACCCAAACACAACATAAAATTGCCGATGAAATTATTAAAGAAATAAAAACGCGTATTTCTTTTTTATTGGATGTTGGCTTATCTTATTTGGCTTTAGACAGAAGTGCAAAATCGCTTTCGGGTGGCGAGGCACAACGTATTAGATTAGCCACACAAATTGGTTCTCAGCTTGTAGGTGTGCTTTATATTTTAGATGAGCCAAGTATTGGTTTGCATCAACGCGACAATCAGAAATTGATTGATTCTTTAGTGAAATTACGCGATTTAGGCAATTCGGTTATTGTGGTAGAACACGATACTGCCATGATTATGAGTGCCGATTTTGTTCTTGACATCGGCCCACACGCCGGAAAATATGGTGGCGAAATAATAAGTGCGGGAACTCCCGAAATGCTTTTAGAACAAAACACTTTAACGGGCGATTATCTTAGTGGTAGGAAAAAAATTGAGACACCCACAAAAAGACGTCAGGGTAATGGCAACACGATTTCTTTAAAAGGCGCTCGCGGCAATAATTTAAAAAATGTGTCGGTTACTTTTCCCTTAGGTGTTATGATTTGCGTTACAGGGGTTTCTGGAAGTGGCAAATCGACACTTATTAACGAGACCTTATACCCTATTTTAAATCATCATATTTATAAAGCGGTTAAAAAACCATTGCCTTATAAAAGCATTGAAGGTTTAGAACATATAGATAAAGTTATAGATATAGACCAATCGGCTATAGGCAGAACACCACGCTCAAATCCAGCTACTTATACAGGTGTTTTTAGCGAAATAAGAACTTTGTTTGCAAAGACACCAGAATCTGCTATCCGTGGCTATAAAGCCGGACGCTTTTCGTTTAATGTTAAAGGAGGGCGCTGCGAAACCTGCCAAGGTGGTGGTGTGCGCGTTATTGAAATGAATTTTTTACCCGATGTTCAAGTTGAATGCGAAACCTGTCAAGGAAAACGTTTTAACAGAGAAACCTTAGAAGTGCGTTATAAAGGAAAATCTATATCAGATGTTTTGAATATGACCATTAACGAAAGTGTGGCCTTTTTTGAATCTATTCCAAAAATTTATAAAAAATTAAAAACCATTAAAGATGTTGGTTTGGGATATATTACTTTAGGACAACCTTCTACGACCCTTTCTGGTGGTGAGGCACAGCGCATAAAATTAGCCTCGGAACTTTCTAAAAAAGATACTGGAAGCACATTTTATATCTTAGATGAACCCACAACCGGTCTTCATTTTGAAGACATCAATGTCTTGATGAAAGTTTTAAATAAATTAACCGATAGAGGCAATACTGTTCTTATCATCGAACATAATTTAGATGTTGTTAAATTGGCAGATCATGTAATTGACATCGGTTTAGAAGGCGGTAAAAAAGGAGGTGAAGTTTTATTTGAGGGCACACCAGAAAATTTAGCAAACTTTAACAAAGGCTACACTTCGCATTTCCTTAAAAAAGAATTAATTTAGCAAGCATTTTTATTGTTCCTAAATCATCAATTGATTATGAGTCCTAAAGAAGATAAAAAAATATTAGATAAGCTTAAGCAAAAAACGTGGAATGAAATAAAAACCAACGATTCTTGGGCTATTTTTAAAATTATGGCCGAGTTTGTTAATGGCTATGAACAGTTAAGCCGCATTGGTCCTTGTGTGAGTATTTTTGGATCGGCACGAACAAAGCCAGAAGATTTTAATTATATACTTGCCGAAGAAATTGCTTTTAAATTGACCCAAAATGGTTTTGGTGTTGTTACCGGAGGAGGCCCTGGTATTATGGAAGCAGGTAATAAAGGAGCACATCGTGGCAAAGGCGTTTCTGTAGGCTTAAATATTGAGTTGCCTTTTGAGCAACATTTTAATCCGTATATTGATAAAGACAAAAACTTAGAATTCGATTATTTTTTTGTTAGAAAAGTGATGTTTGTAAAATACTCTCAAGGCTTTGTTGTAATGCCCGGTGGCTTTGGCACTTTAGACGAACTTTTTGAAGCCATTACTTTAATTCAAACACATAAAATTGGTAAATTTCCTATAGTTTTAGTTGGTACTGAGTTTTGGGGTGGTTTATTAGACTGGATTAAAAGCACATTAATCAAAAAACACAAAACTGTTAGCCCAGAAAACTTAGACTTGTTTAAAATTGTAGATACTGCAGATGAAACTGTCACTATTTTTAAAGAATTCTATTCGGTTTATAGTTTAAAACCTAATTTTTAAAAACCTCGTTTTGAAAAAAATCTTTTTTTTTATTTTTTTCTTATTAGCGGTATTCTCTTTTTCTCAAACCAATATCAAGGTAATGTCATATAATTTACTTGATTTCCCAATACCACTTCCAAACGATCGTTTGCCTTATTTGAAAAATATTTTAGACAATATTAAGCCAGATATTTTTATGGTATGCGAATTAGGCTCAGAAGATGCTGCCAATTCAATTTTAAACACTGCTTTACAAACACCAGATAACCGTTATACACGTGCTGCTTTTGTAACTAACACCTCTAGCAGTTATCAAGATTTACAACAATTGGTATTTTATAACAGTCAGAAATTATTGCTTACAGCACAAGCTGAAATCCCAACAGGGGTAAGAGATATCAACCATTATACGTTTAAACTAAAGACCGAAAATTCGGCTACAAATCCTATTTATTTAGAGGTATTTGTGGCGCATTTAAAATCATCAACAGGTACTTCAAATGAACTTTCGCGGTTTGGAATGGTAACCGATTTTACCGATGCTTTAACACACATCCCCAATAATCATTTTGTCCTTTTTGGCGGTGATTTTAACTTATATACAAGCACTGAACAAGCCTATCAAAGATTGTTAGATGTAACAAATGCCATTGTAATGGTTGACCCAATAAACAGACCTGGTAGTTGGAGTGACAATTCTTCATTTACAGATATCCACACACAATCTACCAGAAATAGTTCTTTTACCGATGGATTAGGTAATTTTTTTGGCGCTGGTGGCTACTTAGATGATCGTTTTGATTTTATTCTGATGTCGCAAAATCTTCAAACAAGCACTGATTTGCATTATGTAACTAACACTTATAAAGCGTTTGGCAATAATGGCAATTGCTACAATAAATCAATCAATAACACAAGCTGTACCGGAACCTATTCGCAATCCATCCGAAATGATTTATACAATATGAGCGACCATTTACCCGTTGTAATGGAACTTGAAACACCAGAAAATACTTTGGCTATAAACAGTCAAACACTTGTGTCATCTGTTAATTTTATCAAAGGAAATTTAATAACTGATTGGTTAGAATTACAAATAAATTCTAATTTTGAAGCTAAGAATATAAAAATATACAATCAATTAGGGCAAGTGGTATTTAATAAAACAACAGGAACATCCAAGACATTGAAATACAATTTAAGCAACTTAAAACCGGGTGTATATTATTTAAAAATAGATGATTTGTCATCTATTAAACCCTTAAAATTTATTAAATTACCTTGATGAAAAAGGACTTTACTTATTTTATCCTTTTGTGTTTTGTTGCCCTGCAATGTGCCGCTCAAGATAATACCATTAAAATAGATGCGCATTTAAATGCTACAACTCATATAATTAATATACAACAAGAAATTAACTATATCAATACTTCTAAAGATACGCTTAGGTCTATTTACCTACACGATTGGCCCAATAGTTTTAAAGACCGACATACCACTTTGGCAAAACGCCTTTTAGATGATTATGACAGGCAGTTACATTTTGCCAAAATACAACGCAGAGGTTACACAAAAATAATAAGTGTTCAAGCCGATTATGATCAGGTTAAATTTTATAATCCAGAAGATAAGTCTGATATTATAAAAATTGAACTTAGTAATCCTTTAGCACCCACCAAAGGTGTAAAAATTGTGGCTACATATAAAGTCAAGCTTCCCGATATTTCGTTTACCGGATATGGCGCCAGCCCAAATAATTTCTATTTAAAATATTGGTATCTTATTCCTGCTGTTTACGAAAATGGCACATGGAAAACCATGCAAAATATCAATTTGGACGATATGTATAGCATGCCTTATACTTACGAAGTTTCTTTTGCAGCTCCTTCTATATATACCTTAACTTCAAATTTACTTATCTCTGACGCACATATAGTTAAAGACAAAGTCCATTATAAGATGCATTGCAATACAACAAACGATGCCGAAATTTATTTACGCATTGATACCAATTTCGAAAAATATGTTACTTCTGATGTCGATGTTTTTACTGATATTCAGAGTGCCAATCTAGATAAAAAATTAAAAGATCAAATATTAAACAGGGCTATTGCATTTATAAAAGAAAATTTAGGGACATACCCCTATCCTAAAATTGTATTGACAGAAGCCGCCTATAATAAAAATCCCGTTTACGGATTTAATCAGCTACCAAAATCATTGCATCCATTTAGCGATGTATTTGAATGGGACATTAAAATGTTTAAAGCATTAACAGAAAAATTTATTGACCGCAGTTTTCTTTTTAATTTACGAGAAGATGCCTGGTTAGCAGACGGCTTGCAAACTTATTTAATGATGCAATATGTGGATACTTATTATAAAGATGTTAAAGCCATAGGCAATCTTTCAAAACTTTGGGGACTCAAAAATTTCAATATCGCTAAACTAAATTTTAACGAAAAATATCCCTTTGTTTATCAGTTTTCAGCCAGAAAAAATTTAGATCAGGCTCTGACTACCCGTGCCGATTCTTTATCGAATTTTAATCGAAAAATTGTCAACAAATACAAAGCCGGTATGGGTTTAAAATATTTAAACGCTGTTATAGGCGATTCCGTTTTAGGCCATACAATTTCTGATTTTTATAAAGAGTATAATCTTAAAAAAGTGTCAAGTCACGATTTCGAAAGAATGCTTAAAAGCAATACAACCAAAGATGTCTCTTGGTTTTTTAACGATTACATCCACACCAAAAAGAAAATAGATTATACCATAACCAAAGCCAAAATAAATAACGATTCTATTGCTGTTACGATAAAAAACAAACGAAACATCACCACACCTGTAGCATTATATGGTCTTAAAAATAAAACCATCCATTACAAAAAATGGTTTTCTAATATTGACTCTACTTTTACAGTTAATATTCCAAAAAATAATATTGATAAGCTTGTTTTAAATTACGAATATATTTATCCAGAATTCAATTTACGGAATAATTGGAAAAACCCTAAGAATAAACTTTTTAACAGACCTCTTCAATTTAGGTTTTTAAAAGATATAGAAGACCCTAATTACAATCAGGTTTTTTATAATGTTTATGGCAATTATAATTTTTATGATGGCTTTTTATTTGGTCCTAGGATTTATAATGAAACTTTTTTAAAAAAGAAATTTCATTATAAAATAACCCCTACTTACGGTTTTAAAAGTTCATCTGTTACAGGGTCTTTTTCTGCACTTTATAATTATTTGCCAGAAAATTCTAGCATTTATCAAATTAGCGGTGGTATATCTGGAAGTAGTTTTCATTATGCGCCAGATTTATTGTTTAATAAATTATCACCTTTTGTGAGTCTTCAGTTTAAACGAAAAAGTTTGAGAGATGTTGGCGGCAAAGGTTTAATGCTTAGATATGTATCGGTTAACCGAGAGAAAAATCTTTTATCAGATCCAAACGATATTACTAATTATGCAATTTTAAACTTGAGATATGCCTATAGCAAACCAGATATTGTAAGAGATATTAGGTATAATTTCGACCTTCAATTTGATAAACATTTTAGTAAAATTTCGTTCGATTATAGGTACCGCATCTTAACGGATAAAGACAGACAAATTGACTTTAGGGTTTTTGCAGGTACTTTTATAAATAACAAAACCGATGGCGATTTTTTTAGTTTTGCTTTAGACAAACCTACCGATTATCTTTTTGACTATAATTACTTGGGACGTTCAGAAAATTCAGGCTTTTTAAGTCAACAAATAATTATAAACGAAGGCGGTTTTAAATCTAAACTCTCTCATAATTTTGCCAATGAGTGGATTTTAACAACCAACCAAAGCATAAGTATTTGGCGTTATGTAGAAGTTTATAGTGACATTGGCCTTGTTAAAGACCATGGTAGAAAAGTTCATTTTTTATATGATGGAGGCTTTCGTTTAAATATTGCGCACGAGTTGTTTGAAGCGTATTTTCCTGTCTTTTCAAACAATGGTTGGGAGTTTGCCCAACACGGTTACAATACCAAAATCCGTTTTGTTTTAACTACTGATATTGGGTCGTTTATTAAAGTTGTTAAACGTGGATTCTTTTAAAAAATTAAGCGAATTTTCACCATTTAACTCTTAACACAAAGTCTTAAATATAACACAACTACTTTTATCTATCTTTGAACCACAATCTAATTTATGAGCATTACGCTACTTTCATCTCCTTTACAAGGCTTTACTGATTTTAAATTCAGGAATGCATTTCATAAATATTTTGGTGGTATCGATACGTTTTATGCGCCTTATATTCGTTTAGATAAAAAATTAGTGATTAAATCTTCTTACCAACGCGATTTACAACCAGAAAACAACAACACATTAAATGTGATTCCGCAAGTAATGACTAATGATGCTGATGATTTTTTGTTTGTTGTTAAATATATTCAAGATTTAGGATATAAAGAACTCAACTGGAATTTAGGTTGTCCCTATCCTATGGTTACAAAAAGAGGTATGGGCTCTGGACTTATTTGTGATTCTCAAAAAATTGACCAAATTCTCCATCGAGTCCATAATGAAACCGATGTTATTGTCTCTATGAAAATGCGAATGGGATATGAAAATTCTGAAGAAATATTAAATACGTTTCCTATCTTAGATAAATATCCTCTAAAAAACATAGCCATTCATGCGCGTATTGGGAAACAACTTTATAAAGGTAACGTAGATTTAGACGCCTTTCAACGTTGTATTGAAAACACCAAACACAAACTTTATTACAATGGCGATATTACATCTGTAGCCAAATTCAAAGAGATGCAAGAACGTTTTCCTAGTATAGATCATTTTATGATTGGACGTGGGCTTATAGCCGATCCCTTTTTACCAAGCATGATAAAAAGCAACACTTTAGAATATCCACAAAATAGATGGCAAATATTTAGAGAATTTCACGATACACTATACAATGAATACGATGCCGCATTATCTGGCCCAGTACCTATAAAAATGAAGATGCTAGGTTTCTGGGAATATTTTTCGATGTCATTTTCGAATCCTCAAAAAACGTATAAAAAAATAAAGAAAGCTGGTAATCGTAAAGCATATCAACAAGCTGTTAAAGACATTTTAACTAACGAGAAATTGAAATAGAAGTTAATAAGAAAGCCTAAAACTTCAATAATTCAAATTTTTAGATAATAACTTTATAATAAATACTTTACGGTTTTATTGCTTTTCTGTTATTAAAAAACTAGCTTCGCTCTTGCCTGCCGTAGGTAGGTATCGGACGGTATAAATCAATCCTGTGCTGAACTTGTTTCAGTATTGAAACTGATCATATCTTAACCAATAAGCGTAACCTAAAAAGTATACTGGTTTCCCACAATCGATATTCCTATAATTAGCTTAACACTCTTAAAATTTCGGCATAAATAGTTTCTCCAACTTTATCGCCATACAGAGGTTTGCTAAAAGATTTTTCTTTGTTATCAAAGAATCTAAAAGAAGTCATTATTTTTTCATAATCACTTCCTGCTATTTTAGCAAAACCGTTATCTACAAGTTCTACCCATTCGGTTTCTGTACGTGCAACAATGCAAAATTTTTGATTAAAAAAAGCTTCTTTTTGCAAGCCACCACTATCGGTTATTACCATTTTACAGTTTTGCAAAAGGGCTAACATATCAAAATACCCAACAGGTTCTATCAATGTCACTTGTGTTTTTATATGGTGCTTTTCAAGTATGCCTTTTGTTCTTGGATGGATAGGTAAAATAACCTGACAGGTTTTAGAAATGTGGTCTAAAGCTTTGAAAATATTTTTTAAATTGTCTAGATTATCTGTATTTTCTTGTCGGTGTATTGTAGCCAAAACAAAAGCTTCTGGCGTTAATTTTTGTTGTTGTAAAACAGTTGCTTTTTCAGCAACCATCGTGCTGTAAAAGGTAACCGCTTCTTTCATAATATCGCCAGTTAACACAAAGTCTATATCCATATTTTCAAAGCCTTCTGCTTTCAAATTATCCATGGATTTTTGTGTGGGACACAAGAGTAAATCGGCTATTCTGTCGGTTATAATGCGGTTGATTTCTTCGGGCATTTTCATATTAAAAGAGCGCAAACCCGCCTCAATATGAATCACTTTTATATGTAATTTTTTAGCTGCCAAAGCACCTGCCAAAGTTGAATTTGTGTCGCCATAAACCACTACAGCATCTGGTTTTTCTATCTGTAAAATAGCTTCTATTTTCTCCAACATTTGTCCAGTCATCGCACCATGACCCAAGCCATTTATATTTAAATTATATTTGGGTTTAGGAATGTGCATATCGTCAAAAAAGATGTCACTCATATTGGCATCGTAATGTTGACCTGTATGCACAATGACCTCTTTTATGTCGTTTTTTTCTGCTATGATGCGACTTAAAACAGCAGCTTTTACAAATTGTGGTCGTGCCCCTAAAATGCTTACAATTTTTTTCATTTCAATGATACCTTTTGTATGAGTTCGGCTATTTTTTTAGTGATGTTTTTAGCGTGATAATCCTCTAAACCTTTTACATCAGAAACCAGAGCTCCTTTTTGATAGGCTTCAAAGTACGTAACTAAAACCGATTTAAGTTTCTTTTTATCTTCAAAACCCACAAGTTTACCTGCATTTGTTTTGGTAATAATTTTAGCCAAATCGCCATTTACAGGTGCAATGGCTAAGATAGGACGTTTGGCCAATAAATATTCAAATATTTTTCCTGTAATAATCCCTTTAGCACTGGGCACATTATTTACAGGCAGAAAAAGTACCTGTGCCGATTGTTGTAATTTGGCGACTTTGTCATGCGACACATAATCGATAAAATCTACATAGGATTCTAAGTTATATGTTGCCACACTTTGTGTGACTTCAACAGACACTTTGCCAATCAGTTTAACACGAACAGATTCTTTAAAGGCGGTGTTTTCATCAATCAGCTCTCGTAAAACCTGCCAAAATATAGCGTGATTTCTATCGGCGTTAAGCAAACCTATATGGGTAATTGTAAATGCTGCATCTAAAATGACATCATGTTTTTCGGTTACACTGTCAAACCCGTTTGTTATAACCGACACATTTTTATTAAACGTCCCGTAAAAATCTTTCATAGTACTGCTCACCACCAAAATACTATCGGCATTTTGCACTACTTTTTGTTCTAACCGATGTTGTTTTTGAAGCGCCCATTTGCTAAATGGTAATTTATGAAAATAGTCGATTTGTGTCCAAGGATCTCTAAAATCTGCTATCCATTTTAAATTTAATTGGGTTTTTAATGCCAATCCGATAAGGTGCAAACTGTGCGGTGGTCCCGATGTAATAATGGTGTCAATATTATTTTCTTGGAGGTATTTCTTAAGATATTTTACCGATGGTTTTATCCAAAATTTACGTGCATCTGGAATAAAATAATTGGCACGGATATAATTTACAAGCTTTGACTTAATTGAATTTGATTGTTCTAAAAACCCCGAACTGGTTTGTTTGGCACTTTTCCCCGAAAGGAAAGAAGCCATATTATAAGGTTCCCAAATGGGTTGTCGGATGACGGTTATACCATCCGGTTCACGCAAAGAAGTATCTTGAATAGCGTAGTTTGGATTTGAAACGGTATAAACCACTGGGTCAATATCAAAGTCTTTTAAATACTTGGTAAAATTTAGCCAACGCTGCACGCCAGACCCACCTGATGGTGGCCAATAATACGTTATTAAAAGCACCTTTTTCATAGATTAATCTTCTGTCAAGGTTAAAGATAGCAATTCGGCGCGCTTTTCTAAACTAAAATTGTCGCTTATTTGGGCTTTCGCCGATAGTCCCATCGTATGTAATTCGGCTTCCGATAAGTCTAATAATTTCTGAATTTGTTCTTGTAAGACAACATCGTTTTGTTGTTCTAAAACCACACCCGTTTTGCCTATTATTTTAGGCATACCGCCTACGGCTGTACCAATTGGAATACATTGGCCTAACATGGCTTCGGCTAAGGCATTTGGAAAACCTTCGGACAAAGATAATTGCAAGTAAAATTGGTGTTTGGCAATTTCTTTTTTTAATTCTGACGGATTTAAATATTCATAAACCCTCACATTCTTTGGCAGCTCTAATCTGTTTGCAAAGCGTTTGGTGAGACCCACTAAAGTGAACGATGCTTCTTTAAAATCTCTTGCTAATTTTATAACGGTATCAAAACCTTTGAGTGTTAATCGGGTGTCATCATTTACAAAAGCAATACTCAAAAAGGATTTTGATTTTTTAGTTGCGTTTTTTACATCCCAAAATTGGGTATCAAATCCGTTTGGAATAACAGTAAAAGGTGTTTTTAAATTTTTAAAAAAAGCTTTGACGCCTTGTGTTTTATGCATCGCATTTGGCAGATAATTATAGTTAGAGAACATCAAAGAATCATCTACTGGCAGCAATTTATAAGCCCATTGAAACGATTTTTTTATAAACCATCTTAAGGGTTGTTTGCGCAAACTTCCGTAGTTGAATTCCGGAAATGACACGCAATCTGTACCTCCTAAAATTACAAACACTTTTTTGTGAAATAGCTTTCCTAATAAGGCTGGTAAAAATGACCAATAGCCTCCAAACATGACAATTACGACATGAGATTGTTTGGCGTTTTTTAAAATAAAAAAGAATTGCTTTAGAAAATTTAACGGTAATAGTGACTTGTTAGTCCATGGTAAATCTTGTGTTTTTACAAGATAATCTCCTGACAAAATGGCTATATCTTTTTGGACAAATGTTGCCCGACTCGGATAAAAATATAGCAGGTTTGATTTCAAAATTAATGTTGTTTCTTTTTATCGTAAAAATACCATCCAAAAATAATTAACAGTAATAATAAATACGAAATACTTGTAATTAACGACCCTTGTTGAATCACTTTTGGTTCAAATTTAAAATCAATTTTATGATTCCCTTTAGGAATTTCGATAGCGCGCAGCACATAATTTACCCGATAAATAGGCGTGTTTTTTCCATCAATATAAGCGTTCCATCCTTCTTTATAATACATTTCGGAAAATACAGCAAAGCCATCATTCAAATTTTCTGATGTATATTTTAAATGATTTGCTTTATAATTTATCAATTTAATAGAAGCCGTAGTATCTACTACAAAACTAAGCTCTTTAAATTTAAATTCTGAACCATTAAAAACAGCAGTGGTTTTGGTATTTAAACTATCTAAGGCACGAATTTCTTCATCGGCAGAATTAACAAGTTTTAGATTTGAAATAAACCACGCATTGCCATTGGTATCGGGGTTTAATTGAACAGCCGAAGCCTTATCTGTAGGATAAATAATATACTTGGTGTTGAGCATATTTAGAACCTGTATGTTGTTTTTTGCTATTTGATAATCATACAAATCTTGATATCTGCCTGGCTTGGCAGCATGATAACCGCCAATAGACATGTGATAATACGACGTTAACCCATCATTCATTGGATCTGAAACAAAATTTACCACTCTATAGTGACCTTTATCTTGTAAAATTTGTTGGTCAATTTGCGTTTTACTTATAGGCTTATCTACTTTTCTTGCCGATACAAAATTTGTAGAATTTACATAATTCCAATCGACCAAAGCCAAATCGCATACCATCAAAATGCCGAGTATAACAATGGTTCTTGTCTTATTAAAAGTTGCTTTAAAGTACAACCAAAGTGTGCCTGCCGCTAAAGAAATTAAAATTAAAGACCGCAAACTGTCACTAAAAAATACGGCTCTTCTGTCGGCTACAAGCGCAGTATCTAAGCCTTCTAACAGTTTTCCGTAATAGGCGTCGTTTAAGCCTTCAAAAGAAAATAAGCTCGTGCCAAACAATACAAAAATCAGCAATAAAGAACCCAATCCTAAAGTGGCATTTTTTAAACTTTGAAGTTTGTCGGCTTTTGACGCTTCCGCGGATAAAAACTTAGCCAACCCTAAAACGGCCAAAATAGGCATGCACAATTCTACAATAACTTGGATGGATGACACCGCCCTAAACTTATTGTATAATGGCACATAATCAATAAAAAAGTTTGTCAGTCCACCAAAATTTTTACCCCAACTCAAAAGAATGGCCAATGCCATAGAAGCTAATAACCAATATTTGTGTCGGCTTTTTAATAAGAAAAATCCCAATAGGGCTAAAAATACAACCACCGCACCAATATAGGCTGGTGCAGCAACAATAGGCTGATTCCCCCAATATAAAGGAGCGCTTTCTGCAAAATGGGCCGCTTGATCTGCCCCTGCTTTGTCTTTTATAAGTGTATAGGTATGAGAATCTTTCCCTAAAGATTCATGAGACCCGCCACCTAAAAAACGAGGGACTAATAAATTAAAAGTTTCTAAAATACCATAGCTGTATTGTGTAATATAATTGGAATCTAAACCACTTGATATTGGCTTTTGTTTGCCATCGGGTGTGATGGTCAATTCGCTTTTACCTCTTGTGCTATGCTTTGCATATTGCGAGGTTGCCATTAACGGCGTGGCATTTAAACCCAAAGCCAAAATTCCTGCTACTAACAATAAACCTACTTGTTTAAAATAAGGCGACAGGGTTTTATTTTTATTAGCTTCTAGTAAATAAACGATGCCTATAATAAGCAAAACAAAAAACAAATAATAAGTCATTTGAATATGATTCGCAGAAATTTCAAGAGCTGTAGCCAAGGCTGTAATTACAAATCCTTTAAATAACTTGTTTTGGAACATGAGCAACACGCCCGAAATCAAAAAAGGCATGTAAGCTATGGCATGCGCTTTAGCGTTATGACCAACGCCTAAAATAATAATGAAATAGGTGCTAAATCCAAAAGCCAAAGAGCCAAAAATAGCTAGCTTCCACTCTACTTTTAACACCATCAGCAAAATAAAAAATCCTAAAAAGTAAAGGAATAAATAATCGGCTGGGCGTGGTAAAAAGCGAAATACTTTATCTAATTTCTGAATGTAATTATACGGATAATAAGCACTTAGTTGGTATGTTGGCATCCCACCAAAAGCGGCATCTGTCCAATAAGGTTCGCTGTGATTTTCTGCCCTAAATTTTACAACTTCGTGCGACATGCCTTTAAACTGAACAATATCGCTTTGTAAAATTTCTTTACCTTCTAAAACAGGATAAAAATAAGCCAACGCCACAACAGCAAAAGTAACAAGCGCTATAAAATAGGGTAAGTAGGATTTTAATTTCATTTAATCTTTTTTAGATTCTTTTAAATCGACTTCTTCAAAATCGACATATTCGCCTACTTTATTATTGTGCGATGTAGGTTCTGGCGCAAATTCAACTGTAGTTTCACCAACTTTTGAACTGTCTTGTGGTTGGGTATATTTTTCTTTCATATTTTTCTCTACCTTAGAGACAGCCTTTTTTAAAATAAAGGGAAAGATATAACGTGACAAAAATTTTAGCACATAATAGATGGCTAAAAATACCAAAAGGGTTCTTAATAAGCCCATAACTCAAATATTTTTTTTAATACTATACGATTTCAAAAATACTAATTTGCCTTTAACTTAAAGAGTTTAAATTGATAAAATCTGTTATATTTGAAAAATAAAGCAACACACACAAATGAAAAGAAGTATTTGGCTTTTTTTACTTATTGGCATCTCTCAACTTGCATCAGCTCAATATACTGACATCATCAATTCAAACAGGCCTGGTTTTTCTAGAAGCCCCTTTGGTGTTGGCTCACATGTGTATCAAGTTGAAGGTGGTTTTTTTTATCGCAAATCTCAAATAAAAAAACGTTTTTCGAAACCCAGAAGTTATGGCGAAATGATTTCTTTACGATACAGTCATTTTGACGAGAAGCTCGAATTTAATCTAGATTTAGCCTACGCAAGTGATAAATTGGCGTTTAGAACGATATACACATCTTATAAAAATATTACAGGTTTAAGTCAATTTACCATTGGTGCTAAATATTTGCTCTTTAAATCGGAGTATGAAAATAGATCTAAAGAAATACACAGTTGGAAAAAACGCACACAGTTTGATAAAAATAGATTGATACCTAGTGTTGCTGTATATTTTGGCATTAACACACCATTGGTAAGCGATTATTACAATTATGGCATCAGTCCTAAAATTGCCGTTTATCTTCAAAATGACATCACCAACAGGTATGCTATTTTAACCAATTTTATTGTCGATAAATTGGGTACTTATGAAGCTTCTTACACATATATCATTACCGAAACTTATTCCCTAAACGACAAATATTCTATCTTTTTAGAAAATCTTGGACGCTATAATGTCAATTTAGGAAACGAACAACAATTTGCTGGCGGCCTTGCTTATCTAAAATCGAATAACTTTCAATTAGATGCCTCATTTAGATTTGTAATAGAAGGCAAATCTACAGGTGCTTACTTAGGCTTAGGGGCATCTTGGCGTTTAGACAAACATATTAAATACGTTATAATTAACGAGGCAGATAAGACAAAAGACAAAATACTTGTAGATAAAAATCGTGATAAGGGTGCTATTTCTAGAAAGAAAAGTATGCTTCGGCAGTCGTATAGAAAATTTAAACCAATCCAAAAAAAGAAGCATCTTAAAAACGTTAAAAGGATTAAATCTCGTAAACGTCACATAAAAAAATTACCAACTAAAAAGAAACCAAAATCAAAAAAGAAAGGCCTTTTTAAAAATCTTTTCAAAAAGAAAAAAAAGACCGAAGAGAATTCTGGCTCATAATTAATTATGATAACAATAAAAAAAGTTAGCAATAAAAAGGAACTCAAAGCTTTTGTAAAGTTCCCGTTTTCCCTTTATAAAAACAATAAGTATTGGGTGCCTCCTATTATTAATGATGAGCTCGACAGCTTTGACCCAGCAATAAATCCAGTTTTTGAACAAGCGCAAGCCGATTTCTTTTTAGCTTATAAAGACGGTAAAATTGTGGGACGTCTGGCGGCTATGATTAATTGGACAGAAATAAACATCCAAAAAATAAAAAAAATGCGTTTTGGTTGGTTCGATTTTATTGATGATTTTGACGTTAGCGAAGCTCTTATTGAAGAAGTTAAAAAAATTGGCAAGGACAACAAACTTGACTATATGGAAGGCCCCGTTGGCTTTTCAAACCTTGACAAGGTTGGTGTTTTAACCTATGGTTTTGATCATATTGGCACCATGATTACGTGGTACAATCATCCGTATTATAAAAGCCATTATGAAAAGCTCGGTTTTAAAGTTGAAAAGGAGTATTTAGAAAATAAATTTCCTTTTAGAAATGTTAAAATCGAGCCATTAGAACGTGTGAGTACTCTTATTGAAAAGCGCTATGGTGTAAAAGGATTGGGCTTTAAAAAAACAAAAGATTTATTGCCTTATGTTGATGAAATGTTCGATTTATTTAATGAAAGTTATGCGTCGTTATCTTCGTTTGTACCCATTTCTGAAGCCCAAAAACAATTTCTTAAAAAAAGATATATTAGTTTTATAAATCCAGAATACATCACATTTGTACTTGATGAAAATGATAAAATGATTGGCTTCGGTATTAACATGCCCTCCTTTTCAAGAGCCTTACAGAAAGCCAATGGCAAACTTTTCCCTTTTGGATTTATCCATTTACTTTACGCAAAAAAATACAGCAAAGACGTGATATCTTATTTAATTGGCGTTCATCCAAAACATCAAAATCAAGGAATTAATGCGTTAATGTTCAGAGACTTTTATTATATATTTGATAAATTAAAAATTGAAAACTATATAAGAACGCCCGAATTGGCAGATAATACCGCCATTGCTGGAATTATGAAAAAGTTTGGACAAGTAACCCATAAAAAACGCTGTACTTTTTCTAAACCTCTTTAAATTGTATGCAACTATTTTATAATAACAGCCTCACTAAAGACTCTCAAACTTTAACTTTTGATAAAGTTGAAAGTCGGCATATTATTAATTCTTTAAGGAAAAAAGATGGAGACACACTATATATTACTAATGGCTTAGGACAATTATTTACATCAGAAATAATAAGTGCAAATGACAAAAAATGTCTTGTAAAAATAATTGGTTGTGAAGACAAAGTTAAACCTTGGCATTATTACCTACACATTGCCATTGCCCCTACAAAATTAAATGAACGTTTTGAGTGGTTTTTAGAAAAAGCGACCGAAATTGGCATAGATGAAATTACACCACTTATTTGCGATCATTCCGAACGTAAAATGATTAAAAAGGAACGTTTAGAAAAGATTATTCACACAGCAGGAAAGCAATCGTTAAAGTTTCATTTTCCAAAACTAAACGATCCTGTAAAATTTAAAGATTTTATAAATACCAATATTGATGGCCAACTATTAATAGCCCATTGTGAAGATACTGATAAAAAAAGTTTAAAATCGGTTTTAAAAACCAATCAAAAAACAACCATTTTAATTGGACCCGAAGGTGATTTTTCTACCAAAGAAATTGAACAAAGTTTGAAACATAAATATATTCCTGTATCTTTGGGAGAAAGCCGATTGCGAACCGAGACAGCGGGTATTGTGGCTTGTCATAGTGTTGCCTTTTTAAACGAATAAAATTAACATGCTAAAACGGATATTTTTTTTGATATTTTTATTAAGTATCAATATTATTATGGCCCAACAATTAGCTGTTTTAAAGTATAATGGCGGTGGCGACTGGTATGCCAACCCGACAGCTTTACCAAATTTAATCAAATTCTCAAATGCCAATAATCATACAAAAATATCTGAAATCGTTGGCACTGTAACACCTGGTAGCACAGATATATTTAACTATGCTTATGTAGACATGACAGGTCATGGCAACGTTTTCTTTTCTGATGATGAAGCGCTAAATCTAAAAAATTACCTTATTTCTGGTGGTTTTCTTCATATTTCTGATAATTATGGATTGGATAAATTCCTCCGCAGAGAAATGAAAAAGGTCTTTTCTGAATTAGATTTTGTTGAGATGCCCTATGACCATCCTATTTTCCATCAAAAATTTGATTTCGAAAATGGTTTGCCAAAAATTCACGAACACGATGGCAAACCCACACAAGGCTTCGGTATATTTTATAAAGGCCGATTGGTGGTTTTTTATGATTACGAATGTGACTTAGGCGATGGCTGGGAAGTTGCAGAAATTCATCATGACCCCATAGAAATTAGAACGAAAGCTTTGCAAATGGGTGCCAATATTTTAACTTATATCTTTAACAATTAACATATTTGGAGGACCTTTTAAATAACGCCCATGTCAGTTTTAATCAAGATAGCGTTTGGTTGCTAAATCTAAGTTTAGCCATCATTATGTTTGGAGTTGCGCTTGATGTAAAGCTTACAGATTTTAAACTTCTTGTTGTAAAACCAAAACCTTTAATTATTGGCTTTTTATCGCAATTCATCTTATTACCAGCTTTAACATTTTTCTTAGTAAGTATTATAAAGCCCCCAGCTAGCATTGCTTTGGGCATGTTTTTAGTAGCGGCTTGCCCGGGCGGAAACATCTCTAATTTCATTACAAAATTAGCCAAAGGAAACACAGCTTTGTCTATTAGCCTAACCGCATTTTCTACCCTGTTAGCCATGTTTTTAACACCATTTAATTTCGAATTGTGGAGCAATTTGTACCACCCAACATCTGTCATTTTAAAAAGCATCGAACTAAATCCTTATGAATTAATTAAAGTCATCGCGTTAATTTTAGGCATTCCACTAATTTTAGGAATGACCGCCAGTAGATATCTTCCAAAAACAACACATATTATCGTAAAACCATTGAAGTTTATTTCGGTTTCTATTTTTATTTGTTTGGTAGCCATCGCTATTATTACAAATTTCGAAGTGCTTAAAAAATATATTTTTGAGGTGCTTTTAATTGTGATTTTACATAATTTTCTAGCCATTTTAACAGGGTATCTTACAGCCAAGACCTTTAAGTTATCACAACAAAATCAAAGAACACTGGCTATAGAAACTGGCATACAAAATAGCGGCTTGGGTCTTTTACTCATATTTACTTTCTTTCACGGTTTGGGCGGCATGGCTTTAATTGCAGCTACTTGGGGTATTTGGCATATTATTTCTGGCCTCGGATTGGGGTTTTATTGGTCTCATAAAAAAGTAAAATAACTATGTTTTATGTGTTGATAAGAAGCTATATTAGAGCCATTTTGTTTTTTTATTTTAAAAAGACAAAAGTTGTAGGTCTCCAAAATATTCCAAAAAACGAAGCTGTTCTTTTTGTGGCAAACCACGAAAATGCCCTTTTAGATTCAATCATGCTTGCCACTACAAATAATAGCAAAGCTTATTTTTTATCGCGTGCTTCAGTTTTTAGCAACCCATTTAATAGAAGATTTTTCAATGCTTTACGGATGATTCCTATTTACCGCATCAGAGATGGTTGGCAAAGTTTAAATAAAAATACAGAAGTGTTTAATACCTGTTTTGAGCTTTTAAACGACAAAAAAACAATCGCTATTTTTCCTGAAGGCGATCATCATTTAAGCAGACGCGTACGCCAATTAAGCAAAGGTTTTACCCGCATTATTTTTGGCGCTTTAGACACATATAAAGATCTTAAAATTTATATTGTGCCTGTTGGTATTAACTATGATGCTCATATTACATATCCGCAAAGTATTTCGCTTTACTACGGAAAAGCATTTTTGGCAAACCCCTTTTACGATGCTTCTGATGTGCATTTATCAACCAGACAAATGGTGGCAAAAACAAGCGATGAACTTAAAAAACTCACTGTTCATATAGAAGATTTAAAAACTTATGATGGAAAAATAAAGCAATTAAAAGCTTTAAACGCCAATTTTTTAAACCCGTTAGAAACAAATGAATTGCTACATAATCTTCCAAAAGAAACAGTTTTAAGAGAAGATAAAAAACCTGTCAATTTTTGGTATAAATTGGTGTTCGCAATAACAGCTTTAAGTGCTTGGTTACCTTATTTAATTTGGAAAATTCTGAAACGGAAAATAAAAGACCCCATCTTTTTTGGCACTTTTAGATTCGCTTTACACGTAATACTCATCCCACTATTCTGCCTTTTACAAACCTTTATAGTTTATAGCTTTTTCGGATTAAATGTGGGCCTCTATTTTTTGACAGTCTGTGTCATTTTGGCTTTTTTGCTAAAGTGGGTGCCTTATAAAAATCGATAAGTGCTTCTTGAATTGTCTGTTGTGTTTTAGTCCGAATATCCTTTTTGGCTAAAGTGATGTTTGCCATTGTTGGATAAACACGATTCGATAAAAACACATACACGGTGCCACTTTCTGGATCTGCCCATGCAAAGTTTCCTGTAAAACCACTATGTCCAAAACTCTTATCAGACACACAACCACAGGTTGCTATTACTTCTGGATCTAATTGTGGTTTATCAAAACCCAAACCACGTCTTACATTGTCTTTTTCGTAATAGCGTTGGTTAAACCTGTCAATAGTTTTCGATTTAAAATAACGTTTACCTCCATAGGTCCCTTTTTGCAAATACATTTGCATCATTTTAGCAACATCATTGGCATTTGAGAATAAACCCGCATTCCCACTTACACCACCCATCATAGCAGCGCCCATATCGTGCACATAACCACGCAATAATTGGTGTCTGTAATAAGCGTCCTTCTCAGTTGGTACTATGCGTGTTTTATCAAATTTATTTAAAGGCAAATAACCTAGATTTTGCGCTCCTAATGGTTTGTAGAAATATTGATTATCTAAATCTTGCATTGGTTTTTTGTACTGATTTTCGAAGTAATTTTTAAACAAATAAAACACCAAACCGCTGTATTTATAGCCTTTCTCTTCGCGCTGTGGTTCATCGGCTATAGCCTGATAAATACTATCGGCATAATCGCTTCGTAAATACAAGTCTTTAGCTACCTGAATATTGAATTTATCTGATTTTGTACTGTGATAATATTGCGATAAAGGTTGATGAGTGACACTATCTATCGTTTTTAAATAATACGGAATCCATGTTTGCAACCTACCCACATGCGACAAGACTTCTTTTACTGTAACGGTGTCTTTATTGCTCCCAATTAAAACAGGGAAAAGTGAATCTAAACGGGTTTCCAAATTAAATGAACCTTCTTCGTAAGCTTTCATAACTAAAGGTAAAGTACCTAATATTTTTGTGAGTGATGCCAAATCATATAAACTATTATTGTTCACTTTTTCAGTATTTTTATCTGTATAAAAGCCGTAACTTTTTTGAAAAATTACTTTCCCATGTCGCGCCACAAGCAGTTGCATGCCCGGCGCCATTTTTTCTTCTAAAACGGCGTTGGCTATAGAATCTAATCGTGCCAATTTTAGACTGCTCATACCCACTTCTTCGGGCAAACCATAAGATAAGCGTTGCAGATTTTTAGTATAAATACCTTGACCCATAGCAAAATCATCGTGAATACTTACAGGTAATTTACCACTGGCTTGCAATGCCCCAAAAAGTATTTGCCCCGAAATATTTTGCGCTATATTACTGTTTTGATATGATACCACAACAGCTTCAATATCTGTAAATGATTTTATTTGCAACAGTGCATACGGACTGGCAAAAACATCTAAAATCACTTTATTATTTCTAGCAATACTTTTTAAGGTTTCTAAGTCAGTATCTGAAAATTTATAGCTTTTCCATGGATTATCATTGCTTTTATGAAAACCAACAATAACCAAATCGTAGGCTTGGAGTTTGGCATTTAATTGTGCGATACTTGTCCCAGAAACAACATCAACACGGGTGTATTTTTTTAAAGTGCTAACAAATTCATCATTGGGTGCATCGCCTAATTTCACATAGGCTATTTTTTGAGCAACATCTGCAATGGGCACCAAATCAAATTCATTTTTAACCAAAGTAATAGAGGCATTAACTAATTTTCGGTGTAAAATAGCATCTTCAATTGTTACCAAATCAGTTTCAAGATTATTTGTTTTTACAGGTTGATAATGGTTTAAACCAGCCCAATATTTAGCCATTAATATCTTTTTTACAGAAGCATCTAATCGGTATTTAGAAATAGCGCCATTTAAAACGGCCTTCTTAATTTTTTTAATGGCTTTAGGAATGTTTGCCGAAAACATCATCACATCATTGCCAGCCTGAAAAGCTTTAAAATCGACTGTTGTGGTTTTGCCAAAATTGGCAACGCCTTTCATATTTAAAGCATCAGTAAAAACAAGCCCTTTAAAACCCAAGTCTTTTTTTAGCAATCCATTGATTACATTCGAGGACAAAGAGGTTGGTAAATTAGGTGTCGGCTCTAAACTAGGTACGTTTAAATGCGCTACCATAACGCCTGTTAAACCATTATTTATAAGTATTTTGTATGGTTTTAAATCGACACTATCAATATAAGCTTTGCTATGTAAAACGGTTGGTAAACCTAAATGAGAATCGGTTGCTGTATCGCCGTGCCCGGGAAAATGTTTGGCGGTTGTTAGTACATTTTCACTTTGAATGCCTTGCATAAAGGCCAAAGATTTTTCTGTCACATTATTTGGGTCTTGGCCAAAAGAACGGTTGCCAATAATGGGGTTTAGTGGATTTGTATTCACATCTACCACGGGTGCAAAATTGACATGAATGCCCAAACGTTTGCATTGTTCGCCCACACGTTTTCCAAATTGTGTGATTAGGTCATTATCTTGAATCGCGCCAAGGGTCATATTCCACGGAAAACGATAGGTGTTTTCTAAACGCATATTTAAACCCCATTCGCCATCAAAACCAATAAGCAAAGGTACTTTAGAAAGTGCTTGGTAATTATTGTTAAGTTTCGCCTGTTTTTGAGGTGTGCCTTGCATAAAAATAAGACTGCCTATATGGTACTTTTTAATAAGGTTTTTAACAGATTTTTCGTGCTTTTTATCCAAGTTAGAATAGGCTGGCACCATAAATAGTTGCCCTATTTTTTCATCAAGACTAAGCGTTTTATAAACACTGTCAACCCATTGTTGCTGTTTTTGAAAATCCTTTACGGATAAAGGATTTGTTTGCGCATGTGATATCACCGCGTAAAGCAAAACAAAAACAATACTTATCAGTTTTAACCGCATATCTACGCTTTAATTAAAATATTTTTTATGCCAACTTTTATTGGCAGGCACTTCCCATTCAGTTTCAAAAGCAGCTATTGAATCTGCCATATTGTTAAACACAATTGTTAGGTCATTTATTTTACCAAGTGCCACATATTTTTTAAAATCGGCTAACGAAACAGTATTTATATTGTCGCCATTTCTGAAAGCTGTTTGTAATTTATTGGTTAAATCTACATTAAAACGTTGCTCAATTTCTTGGATGACATGTACCGAAGCATCAATAGAACAACCCGAAACAGTATCGTTTACTCCTATAACTATAAACTGATTATAAACTATTTTATAAGACGATTCTAAATCGGCGCCATGACGTTGCCACTGATTTGTAAATTTTATTAACAAGTCATTAATTACTGGTAACTGACTGTCTGAAAAAGCATTGTTAGATTGGTAGATCCAAACTTTAGATGTTTTTGGTAAGGTATTAAATGGGACAAGCATAATCTGTATTTTATATTTAAGACCCTTCGACTGCGCTCAGGGTGACAATTTAAAGTTTATTATATTTTAGTGTTTAAGCTGCGTAATTTAACAGCTGTTAAAACTTTCTTGGTGTATAACGGAAAGTCGGCATTCTGAATCCAATTGTAATACCCCGGTTCTTTTTCGAACACATCGGTTACTTTTTTGCCTTTGTGTTTTCCAAAATTAAATGCTTCTTCGTCATCTTCATCAAAAACAATCATATTGGCAAAATCGGCATTCTTTTTATGGTGGCTATAAGCTTCTAAAAAATTAGCATCATTTTCTAAATCGGGATATTTGTCTAATTGTGCTTTTAGAACTTCGTAAGTAGCCGTGGTATCTGCCATGGCAGAGTGTGCATTTTCTAAATCTTTGCCACAGTAAAACTGGTAGGCCGCACTTAAAGTGCGTTGTTCTTTTTTATGAAAAATAACCTGTACATCTACCGCCAGTCTGTTTTTCATATCGAAATCTAAACCTACGCGTAACATTTCTTCGGCTAAAAGCGGAATGTCAAATCGGTTGGAATTAAATCCGGCTAAATCGCAACCTTTAATCATATCGTTAATTTGTGGGGCAAGTGCCGCAAAAGTGGGTTCAGTTACCACTTGTTCGTTGGTAATGCCATGAATATCTGAAGCCTCTTTTGGGATTTCAATCTCTGGATTTACCAACCACGTTTTACTTTCTTTATTGCCGTTTGGCAAAACTTTTAAAATAGCAATTTCTACAATGCGGTCTTTAGATATATTTACGCCAGTGGTTTCTAAATCGAAAAACACCATGGGTTTTGTCAAGTTTAATTCCATAATTTTCTTAAAAACTCAAAGATACAAAGTCTTGAAGAATTATGAGTTTTGAATTATGAGTTTTGAGTTTTTTTTGGGAAATCAAAAAAAATGCGTCTTAACCTTTAGATTAGCAAACTATAAAAAACATTTAAATTTGTTAAAAGAAAAAAGAATGGGGTGAACTAGGTCTTAACGTAGTTTTTTTAGAAGTATCGCTCGTATTAGTCCCCATTCTTTTATAACCCGGTTACAAAGGACCAAATAGAATTTCAGCTCCGATATCCCTCGGAATACCTCATAAAGGTTTTAGTCAAAGTAACCATTTTAATAAACTTAAATACAAAGTTATGAGAATTAAACAAACTATTGGCATTGACATCAGTAAATTAAAATTTGATGTTCGGATTCACAGCAATCAAATGTTTAGTGTCTTTGAAAACACAAACAAGGGATTTAAAAAACCAATTAAATGGGTTAATTGTAATAATCCATTTTCAAAAGAAGAAACACTATTTATCTTTGAGCACACAGGTATTTATTCTTATCTATTATCTGTGTTTTTAACTGAACAAAACCTTCCTTTTGCTTTAGTCTCTGGACTTGAAATTAAACGATCATTAGGGATTGCAAGAGGTAAAGATGATAAGGTAGACGCTACAAAAATAGCTCTTTATGGTTACCGATTAAGAGATGAGATTAAACCATATGAAATGCCTTGTGAGGAAATAATTAACTTAAAAAGGCTTCTTTCTTTAAGAGATAGACTAGTTAAACAAAGAGCTGGGTACAAATCTTCTCTAAAAGAATTTTCTCGTGTGTTGCTTAAGAAAGACAATGAAATTTTATTACCAACGCAAGAAAAAATGATTAAATATTTAACAAAGCAAATTGATATAGTTGACAAGGGTTTAGATACTATTATCAATAATGAGAATACTTTAAAAGATATTTTCAGACTGATAACAAGTGTCAAATGCGTTGGCAGACAAACGGCTTTATTTATAATTGCCTACAGCGAAGCCTTTACTAAATTTAAAAGTTGGCGACAGTTTGCTTCTTATTGTAGCGTAGCTCCCTTCCCTAATACGTCAGGAACAAGTATAAGAGGTAAAACAAAAGTAAGTCATCTAGCTAATAAAAAAATAAAAAGTTTATTAGATCTATGTGCTAAAGCATCTATTAATTACAACCCAGAAATGAGAACCTATTATTATAAAAGAGTATCTGAAGGTAAAAACAAAATGAATACTATAAACATTCTTAGGAATAAATTATTATCTAGAATCTTTGCTGTTGTAAATCGTCAGACACCATACGTGGATATTATGAAATATGCAGCTTAATTAAATTTAACATTTTTTATTTGTTTTAATCATAGAATACGAGGAGTACCGATAGCTATCGGGATGACGTGGTTATCTCATGAAATTATTTACTGTTTTGAAAGAGATTGCCACGCTACGCTCGCAAAGACTAGATACAACTAATATATTTATTGTAAATACTTTATGTTTTAGCTTATTGTGATTTACAAATGTTTATATTTGTTATAGCTTCATATAACCAACAACAATGAAAAACATATTTCTGATTCTATTTTTAATATCATTCCAACATTCTTTTTCTCAAAAAACAAAAATATATTTTATCGATACTTATGGCGATAAAGTAAAAGAACAAAAAGCTATTTATAAAAGGTCGGTTACCAAATTAAATGAAGAATGGAAGGCCGTTGACTCATCTGTAACAGGAGGGTGTTCAAATGAAAGCTACCTACACAGATAGTTATCTAAATTATACAACAGATACCGTTATTTATTATCATATTAATGGATTACCTTCCTTAAAAGGATGGTATGTAAAAGGTGAAAAAATAAAATTTGCCTGTGCTTACCGGCATATTGCAAATATGCTTGATAAAAATATCGTCCTAGATAATATAAAAAAATCTTGTCATATATAAAGTCTTATATTTGTGAGGATGAAAAGAATTGTTTAAAAAGGAAAAATATGGCACGATTCATAAAAAAACATAAACATGAAATTGGGTTATCACCATATGATCTAACTTTTAGAGGAGATAAAAAAATTGAAAATGTATTGCTTAGAATTATTGATTTTGATTCTCTAAATTTAAACGAAGAGATCATAAAAAATGTTAGCGATATTAATAAATTTAAAAATTCAGACACTGTAACTTGGTTGAATATTGATGGTTTACACAACATAAATATTATAAAAGAGCTTGCAAAAGTGTTTAATTTAGACAGCCTTATTCTTGCCGATGTAATGAATACCGAAACGCGGCCAAAAATACAAGAATATGAAAATTGTATTTATATTTCAGTTAAAATGTTGCAACTAAATGAAAAATCTGGTATCATTTCTATTGAAAATTTGAGTCTTATATTAACTAAATCTGCATTAATTACATTTCAAGAAAAAAAAGGAGATGTTTTTGAACCCGTAAGAGAACGCATTAGAACATCAAAAAAGAGAATTAGGAACTCAAATATTGATTATTTAACATTTGCTTTATTAGATGTGGTTATTGATAATTATATTCATATTCTGAGTGTTTTAGGAGAAAAGATAGAAGATATTGAGGATAACTTTATTATGAATCCAAGTAAAAATGTTGTTGAGAAAATAAATTTTTACAAACGTGAATTAAACTTTATCCGAAAAAATATTGGTCCTACAAAAGAAATGCTCTTGGCCTTATCAAAAATAGAATCTGAGCTTATAAATGACAGTTCATCTATCTTTTTTAAAGAATTACAAGACAACCTTAAACAGGTATTAGAGTCTTCTGAAAGTTACCGAGAAATTTTATCAGATCAGCTAAACATCTATCATTCTTCAATGAGTACAAAACTTAATGATACGATGATGTTTTTAACAGTATTCTCAGTTATTTTTATTCCACTTACATTTATAGCAGGTGTTTATGGCACTAACTTTGACGTTTTACCAGAGTTACATTATAAATATAGCTATTTTATCATGTTGGGCCTTATGGCTATTATTGCCATAGGAATGCTTCTCTATTTTAAAAGAAAAAAATGGCTTTAGAATAAGTGATTTATATCCTTATCATAAATGAAAGGACGCTCATGGTGATAACATAATTCAACGCAAAAACCCAGCTCTTTTACAAGAGCTGAGTTTTTAAATTTATGAAAAAGGGTAAACTTATTTTACTTCTTCAAAGTCAACATCTTCTACAGCATCGTCTGCAGTACCAGCCTCTTGTGCTGGTTCTCCTGCCCCTGCATCTGCGCCACCTTCTGGTTGCTCTGCTTTGTACATTTCTTCCGAAGCATTTTTCCAAGCTTCGTTAATAACTTCCATAGCTGTGTCAATTTCTGCTAAATCTTTCGATTCGTGGGCTTTTTTCAAAACTTCTAAAGCATCTTCAATTGGTTTTTTCTTATCATCAGATAATTTTTCACCAAATTCTTTCAATTGTTTTTCGGTTTGGAAAATCATACCATCGGCAGCATTAATTTTATCAGCAGTTTCTCTTGCTTTTTTATCCGCGTCAGCGTTAGCTTCAGCTTCAGCTTTCATCTTTTTGATTTCTTCTTCGGTTAAACCAGAAGACGCTTCAATACGGATTTCTTGCAATTTATTAGTTGCTTTATCTAAAGCCGACACTTTAATAAGACCATTTGCATCAATATCAAATGTCACTTCGATTTGAGGGACACCTCTTTGTGCTGGTGGCAAGCCATCTAAATGGAATTTACCAATGGTTTTATTGTCTTTTGCCATGGCACGCTCACCTTGCAAAACATGAATTTCTACAGATGGTTGGTTGTCTACAGCAGTAGAAAATACCTGCGATTTTTTAGTTGGGATGGTTGTGTTAGACTCAATTAATTTTGTCATCACATTACCCATAGTTTCGATACCTAAAGACAAAGGCGTTACATCTAAAAGCAATACATCTTTAACATCGCCAGATAAAACACCACCTTGAATGGCAGCTCCAATAGCTACAACTTCATCAGGATTTACACCTTTATGAGGCTCTTTGTTAAAGAATTTTTTAACCACTTCTTGAATAACTGGCATGCGGGTTGATCCACCTACCAAAATTATTTCGTCGATATCGCCTATGCTTAAATCAGCATCTTTTAATGCTTTTTTAACTGGCTCCATTGAGCGTTTGATTAAGCTATCGGCTAATTTTTCAAAATTTGCACGTGTCAATGTTTTTACCAAGTGTTTTGGACCACTAGCTGTAGCTGTTACATAAGGTAAATTTATTTCTGTTTGTGTGCTTGATGATAATTCAATTTTTGCTTTTTCGGCAGCTTCTTTTAAACGTTGTAAAGCCATTGGGTCTTTACGTAAATCAATACCTTCTTCTTTATTAAAATCGTTAGCTAACCAATCTATAATAACTTGGTCAAAATCGTCACCACCTAAATGGGTGTCCCCATTTGTAGAAAGCACTTCAAAAACGCCATCGCCAACTTCAAGAATAGAGATATCAAAAGTACCACCACCTAAATCGTACACAGCAATTTTTTCATCTTTTCCTTTTTTATCGATACCATAAGCCAACGCTGCAGCTGTAGGTTCGTTAATGATTCTACTCACTTTTAATCCAGCAATTTCGCCAGCTTCTTTGGTTGCTTGACGTTGCGCATCGTTAAAATAAGCAGGCACAGTAATAACCGCTTCGGTTACATCGTGACCTAAATAATCTTCGGCAGTTTTTTTCATTTTCTGAAGTACCATTGCTGATATTTCTTGAGGCGAATATAAACGGCCATCAATATCTACACGAGGTGTGTTGTTATCTCCTTTAACCACTTTATAAGGTACACGTGCAATTTCTTCAAGATCTTCAGAATACTTGTTCCCCATAAAACGTTTGATAGAATAAACCGTGTTTATTGGATTTGTAATGGATTGACGTTTTGCAGGATCTCCTACTTTACGTTCGCCACCTTCTATAAAACCTACTATTGACGGGGTTGTTCTTTTTCCTTCTGCGTTAGGTATAACTACTGGCTCATTACCTTCCATAACTGCAACGCAAGAGTTGGTTGTACCTAAGTCAATTCCTATTATTTTACTCATAATGTTATAATTTAATTTTTAATTTCTGTTTTTTAACTGATTCTGTAATGACAATCTTTATGCCATCGTATTAAATGCAGAGAATTGTCAGAAATCATTTATAAAAAAATGACATAGTGGCAGAAATGTATGTAAATAAGATGCTGTTTAGTCTAAAAAATCATTGATGAGTTTGGTAATGTCTTTGGTTTCTATTAAAAAACCATCGTGCCCAAAATCTGAATGTATTTCTTTATAAACCGAATTTGGCATATAGCGCGCCATAAATTTTTGCTGATGTGGTTCTATCAACAAATCGGAATCTATACCTATTAAAAGACAGCGTTGTTTAAGTTGCGACAAGGCTTTTTCTACACCGCCTCTGCCACGTCCAATAGCATGAGAGTCTAAACATTTACTCAAATAATAATACGACAAGGCATCAAAACGTCTTTCAAATTTATCGCCCTGATACTGAATATACGATGCTGCTTTAAAATCAGAAACCTTTTCTTCTGTATCTGTTTGGGTATCTTGATACGATTTTTGTGTTCTGTACGTCAACATGGCAATGGCACGCGCTGCTTTAAGGCCTTGTTTACCACCTTTTATTTCGCCAAAACTGGCATCGGCTTGTAATGCCATACGCTGTGCTTGATGGATGGCAATGCCCCATGCCGATTCTTCGGCAGTGGATACCAATAAAATAAGATTTTTAATAGTCCCTGTAAAATCATAGGCAAATTCTAAAGCCTGATTGCCACCAAAAGAACCGCCGATAGCCACTTCAATACAATTTATTTTGAGCGTTTCGGCCAAAGCCAAATGTGCTTTAGCAACATCCCGCAAGGTGAAAAAAGGAAAATTTAAATCGGTTGGCGCAGAACTTCCATAAGGCGAACCTATCACGTTGGCACAAATTATAAAATGTTTTTCGGGATTAAAATAATCGTTTTCGCCAAACAAACCCGGCCACCAATCTAAGACATTAGAATTGGCACTTAGCGCATGAAATGCCCACACCACATTGTCTTGATTGGCATTTTGTACACCAAAAGTATGATAGGCGATTTTGAGTTCGGGCAAGATGTCACCCGATTCTAGCTGAAAGTTTTTTACTGTATGATATTGTGTATTCATTTTGAATTTTCGAGTGCTTGTGCAACATCGGCTATGATGTCATCTATATGTTCTAATCCAACCGAAAAGCGGATGAATCCGGCTGTAATGCCTAAATCTAATTGTTCTGCTTCGCTCAGTTTTGAATGTGTGGTAGAAGCAGGATGTGTTGCTATGCTCCTAGTGTCACCCAAATTTGCCGTTAACGAATGTAATTTTAAAGCGTTTAAAAAACGCGTGCCTCTTTCTTTGCCGCCTTTTATCTGACAACCTACCAAACCACCACCTAGTTTTTGCTGTTTTTTAGCCAAATCGTATTGCGGACTTTTTTTATCAAACGGATAAAAAATCTTTTCTACATCTGAATGTTGTGCTAAAAACTGATATAAAGCTTCGGCATTTTCACAATGCCTGTCCATTCTAATGGCCAAGGTTTCTAAACTTTTTGACAAAACCCACGCATTAAATGGCGATAAGCTTGCGCCTGTACGGCGGATGAAATCGTAACATAAATCGACATATTTTTTATCACCTAAAATGGCGCCTCCTAACACACGGCCTTGTCCGTCTATATATTTGGTGGCCGAATGGATAATAATGTTCGCTCCAAATTTTACAGGTTGTTGTAAATAAGGTGTGGCAAAACAATTATCGATACAAAAAATAAGATTGTGCGCTTTAGATAATTTTCCTAAAAAAGATAAATCGGCTATTTTTAAAGTGGGGTTTGACGGACTCTCTACAAACAACAATTTTGTTTGTGGTGTTACGGCTTTTTGCCAAGCTTCTTTATCGTCAATTTCAACCAAAGTATGGCTAATACCATAATTAGGCAAAATAGATTGAAGTATATGCAATGAGTTGCCAAAAATGGCTTTTGATGCCACAATATGATCGCCAGATTTTAACAAGGCAGCAAAAGTAGTAAATACAGCTGCCATACCTGTAGCTGTTGCCACACCACTTTCGGTTTGTTCGAGCAAGCACATTTTATTTACAAATTCATCTACATTGGGATTTGAAAAGCGCGAATAAATATGCCCATCGGCTTGACCGTTAAATAAAGCTTCGCCTTCTTGCGCCGAATCAAATGTAAAACTTGAGGTCAAAAACAAAGGCGTTGCATGCTCTTTATAGGACGTTTTTGAGGTTTGTGTTCTTATGGCTTGTGTTTCGAAATTTTTACTGCTCATGATTTAAAAAATATTGTGTTTGTATGTGTGCGGTTGGTTTTAAAATGTGATAAACCGAACAGTACTTTTCTTTTGTTAACGCGAGTGCTTTGTCGAGTTTTAGCTCGCTTACGGTGCCCCAAACATAGAGGCTTACCACAATATTTTCGAAAACGGGTGGTTCCGATTCTTTTCTTGTGGCCGATACTTTGACTGTATATTTAGAAATGTCTTGTTTTTGTTTGTACAAAATTGTCAACACATCAATAGATAGGCAAGAAGCTAAACTAACTAGTAAAAGCTCCATCGGGCGAAAGCCATTTTGAACTGCGCCTAAACTTGGCGATGCACAAATAGGCAATACGGCCTGATTATTTGTGGCTGTAAATTCGAATTGCGCGTCTGTTTTTATTAATTGTATTTCCATTCTTTTTTGTGTTTGTTATCAAGAATGGCTTTAAGGCATAAAAAAACCCATGCAAACGCATAGGTGTCAAAAGAGGTTTTTTAAATATATCTTCTGACTTATCTTGCTGTTTAGCAGGAATTAGCACCTTCTTAAAAAATTTAAGGGTTGCTAAGGTTTCACAGGGCCAATCCCTCCACCTTTCTTGATAAGTATTAATTTAATGAACTTGTGTTATGTTTAAATAACGGTACAAATGTACATGGTTTTTTTTGTTGACCTAAACTTTTTTTTAGTTTTTAAAAAATTATTTAATTTCACTTTGTTTTATCGTGTAAACACAAAGGTTGTTTCATTCGATAATTTACTATCAAAAACATAAGCACCTACATTGAAATTTTTAATAGATTCTATATTTTCAATCTGATTGTCAAGAATATACCGCACCATCATGCCACGCGCTTTTTTGGCGAAAAACGACACCACTTTTAACTTGCCTTTTGTTAAATCTTTAAAAACGGGTGTGATGATTGGGTTTTTTAAAACTTTTGGTTGAAGAACTTTAAAATATTCGTTACTGGCTAAATTAATCAAAACCTCATCTTGTTCCATCTCATCGCACAAAGCTTTTGATAAGGAATCTCCCCAAAATTTATACAGATTATCTCTTTGTCCTATTTTTAATTTTGTGCCCATTTCTAAACGGTAGGGTTGTATTAAATCGAGTGGCTTTAGTAAGCCGTAAAGCCCAGATAGAATGCGTAATTTTTGCTGTGCATCCTCTATTTTTTTTGGCGATAAAGTATAAGCTTCTAAACCTTCGTAAACCGTCCCTTTAAAAGCATATATGGCTTGACGTGCATTTTGCGCCGTAAATGGCAATTGCCACTCTTGGTTTCGCTCAAAATTAAGCTGTCCCAAATTATCTGAAATAGCCATTAATTTAGACAAGCTTTTAGCCGATTTCTTTTTTAAGGTATTTTGTATTTTCTCAGAGTTGACTAAAAACTCCGGTATAGAAAAAGCATCTGTTGGTACTGTTGTTTCGTAATCTAAAGATTTGGCAGGCGATATGACTATTTTCATTTATTGTACAATATAAAATGTGGGTAAATATACAATTCATAAAAAGAGTAACAAACAGCTCTACTAATTTAGTTTGCTTCTTAAGGTTTTTTCAATTAGCTTCGTTTTTGAGAAAATATATTAAATTGATATTGGGGCAATTATTTACCCTTGTTAAAAATTAAATTATAAAACAAAACCCCATGAAATTAATAACTAAAATTATTAAAATTTTATTGTTCAGTATCGGATTGTTGGTCATTCTTATTATTAGCTTTTACGGTTATCGCGACATCCCTTTAACAGAATTGAAAGCAAAATATGCCCAATCGCCTTCTGCTTTTATTTCGATAGATGGAATGGACGTTCACTATCGTGATGAAGGAAATCCGACCGACACCATTCCAATTGTATTGATTCATGGTACAGCTTCTAGCCTCCATACTTTTGATAACTGGACAGCTACTTTAAAAAACAACAGACGTGTTTTGAGAATGGATATTCCTGGTTTTGGACTCACAGGACCCTTTGTCAATCAACAGTACTCCATTGCTAATTACGCTTCGTTTATTGATCATTTTTTGGTGGTAAAAGGTGTAAAAAAATGCATTTTAGCAGGTAACTCTTTGGGAGGACATATCGCTTGGCAATTCGCTGTTAAATATCCCGATAAGGTTGCTAAACTCATTTTAATAGATGCGTCAGGATACCCTATAGAATCAGAAGATGTACCTATAGCTTTTAAAATTGCCAGCACCCCGGTATTGAATAAAATTATGACATTTATTACACCGCGTTTTGTGGTACGATCTAGCGTAGAAAATGTTTATGCAGATAAAACAAAAGTAACAGATGCCCTTGTTGACAGGTATTTTGATTTGACCTTAAGAGCCGGAAACCGCCAAGCTTTAGTAGATAGAATGAAATTAGAGAAAGTTCCCAATGCTTTTACGCTTATAAAAACCATCCAACAACCCACACTCATTCTTTGGGGAGCAGAAGATTTACTTATTACTACCCAGAGTGCCTATCGTTTTCAAAAAGATTTACCCAATAGCACATTGCAAATTCTAAAAAATGTGGGTCATGTGCCGATGGAGGAAAGTCCACAAGAAAGTTTAGCAGCTGTATTGGATTTTTTGAAAAAATAGTCTCGATAATTTAGTTTGCTACTTAACAACATTTTAACTAGCTTCGCTTATCGTATGATATAATCAATTAAAGTCGATTGTCTTAACATTAGTGATGATTTTTTAAAGTTAGAATTAAATATGAATGAATATTTTAAAGGTGAAAAACTGTATGGAGATGACTTTTCTCTTGAAAAAATAACTCAATGGTACAATCAAGAAGCTGAAGGATATGCAGATCTTGGAAGTAAGGATAAAGACTCATATTCATATGGATATCATATGATGAATAAAATCCATGGATTTGAAAAAATAAAAGATTTGCCTTTTGAAAATGTTTTGGGGTTTGGCTCAGCTTGAGGGTATGAATTTGAACCTATAATTAATAAAATAACTAATTTGACAATTGTTGAACCTTCCGATAATTTAGTAAATAATCAAATAGGTAATTTGATTCCAAAGTATATCAAGCCAAGCATAGAAGGTAGATTACCATTAGATGAAGACTCTATTGATTTGATTACATGCTTTGGTACATTGCATCATATCCCAAATGTTTCTTTTGTACTAAGTGAGATTGTTAGAGTTTTAAAACCCAATGGTCATTTACTTCTAAGAGAACCTATAATTTCGATGGGTGATTGGCAAAAACCAAGAGTAGGTTTAACAAAAAACGAACGTGGTATACCAGTATCTTTTTTTGACTCTGAATTTTGCAAATACCCCATAAAAACAATATCAAAAGAATATTGTTTTACAGTAACTTCTATATTACAAAAAACATTGGGTAAAATGTTTAAAAAGGCTATATATTCATTTAAGTTCTATGTTCTTTTCGATAAATATTTATCTACTATTCTTAAAAAAAATGTAAAATATCATGCTATTTATAAAATCAACAAAATAGCACCTTCGTCTGTCTTTTATGTAATAAAAAAACTACCTCCAAAATCGTAAAATCACGCAAATATAATGGAGAAGATTGATGAGTATTCGAACGTTTATCCACATAAATTTCTGAATAGCTTGAATAAGAAAGTGCCCCCGCAATCCAACACTACTAATTTACTCCTTTTGATTAATGGTATAATTGCGCCATTTTTCTAGACAAGCCACCATATCTTCTGGGATATCAGAATTAAACTGCATAAAAACGCCCGTTACGGGATGTGTAAATCCGAGTGTTTTGGCGTGTAAGGCTTGGCGTGGTAAAATTTTAAAACAATTATCTACAAATTGTTTGTATTTGGTAAAGGTGGTGCCTTTTAAAATCAAATCGCCACCATAACGTTCGTCGTTAAACAAGGTATGCCCAATATGTTTAAAATGCGCACGTATTTGATGTGTGCGACCCGTTTCTAATTTACATTGTACCAAGGTAACATAACTAAAACGCTCTAAAACTTTATAATGTGTAACGGCATGTTTGCCAAAATCACCTTCAGGAAAAACACTCATTTGCAATCGGTTTTTAAGACTGCGGCCTATATTTCCCGTAATTGTCCCTGCGTCTTCTTCTACATTTCCCCAAACCAAAGCATAATACAAACGCTCTGTTGTGCGATCAAAAAATTGTTTAGAGAGATGCGCCATGGCAAATTCGGTTTTGGCAACCACCAATAAGCCACTTGTATCTTTATCAATGCGGTGCACCAATCCGGGGCGTTCATTCGCATTTGTTGGTAAATTATCAATGTGATGTAACAAACCGTTTACCAAAGTGCCACTGTAATTTCCGTGACCGGGATGCACTACCATGCCGGCAGCTTTATTAACAACAATTACCGCATCGTCTTCGTACACAATGTCAATAGGAATATCTTCGGCAACCAATAAATTGATATGAGGTGGATGCGCTAAAACCACACGCACTTCGTCTTTTGGTTTTACTTTATAATTGGCTTTTACGGTGTTTTCGTTTACCAATACGCCACCTGCTTTAATGGCTTGTTGCACTTTATTTCGTGTGGCATTTTCGATAAAATTCATCAAAAATTTATCTACACGTAAAGGTTCTTGTCCTTCGCTGGCTGTAAATTTAAAATGTTCGTAAAGTTCTTCTTGTTCAAAATCTTCTTTACTCATTGGGTATTTATTCTCCTTTTCCATCACCTAAAATAAATTCGACTTTTGCATTCTTTACTATTTTATCGCCTTCTAATAAATACCTTTCGCCCAGTTTTAAGCCGCGAACCACATCTTTTCCTTTGTCTGGAATATAGGTTGGGTCCTCTCCTATCTGCAAACCAATATTTTTAATTTCAATAACAGCCTGACGCAAGGTTTTGCCATAAATTTTTGGAATGGTTACTTTTCTGTATCCTGACGGATTTAAAGTAAGGTATATTTTTCTGTGTTCTTTAACAAAATCGCCAGCGAGCGGACTTTGCTCTATAACCGATAATTTGGGATAATTGGGATTAAAACTTGCCGAGTCTATCACTATGGCCTTTAAATGTAGGCTATCTAAAGATTTAACAACATCCGTCAAGGTCATTTTATCAAGATTGGGCACTGTTATTTTTTCGCTGTGATGTGTTGTGTAATTCAACCATCGTGTCAACACAAAAACAGAAATAATTAAAATCACAACAATTGTAATAAGCGATTTTAAGAAGGGTTTACTCAATATATATTTTAAAAATGACATGGGCTTTTAATAATTTGAACAAAGATACTTTATAAATAGAAAACGCCAAATTACGACGGACATTGTGTCTCATTTTTAATAAAAGATTTTTGTAAATTTGTAAGGAATCTTTACTTAAAAAATTTGAAAAAGACCATTGCGATAGTTATGGGTGGCAATTCCACCGAGGCTGACATTTCAATAAAAAGTGGCACTGTTGTGTATCAAAATCTTGATAAAACAAAATACAATGCTTATTGTGTGATGATTACTGGCACGACGTGGGAAGTAATTAACAACACCAAAAAACACACAATTGATAAATCGGATTTTAGTTTTGACTTTAACGGATTTAAAATTAAATTCGATTGCGTTTTTAATGCCATTCACGGTTCGCCCGGCGAAGACGGTTTGCTTTGTGCTTATTTCGATTTGTTGGGCATTAAACATACATCGGCGCCTTTTTACCAAATGGCTTTAACATTTAATAAAAAAGATTGCCTGAGCGTGTTGCGAGATTACGACATTAAAATGGCAACATCTTTTGTTATAAGTAAAGGCGACACCATAAATACCAAAGTTATTGCAGAGAAAGTTGGCATGCCTTGCTTTGTTAAACCCAATCAGGCAGGCTCTAGTTTTGGCATCAGTAAAGTGTATAAAGAAGCCGATTTACTTGCGGCCTTAGATATCGCTTTCGCGGAAGACAGCATAGTTTTGATAGAATCTTTTTTAGAAGGTACAGAAGTTTCGGTGGGCGTTATCGACTATCAAAATGAGATTTTAGTTTTGCCCCCAACAGAAATTGTAAGTGATAACGATTTCTTTGATTACGATGCCAAATACAATGGCAAATCTCAAGAAATAACACCAGCCAGAATTAGTGCAATCCAGTTAGAAAATCTAAATGCGGTTGCCGAAAAGATTTACAAAACATTAAATATGAAAGGTTTTACACGTTCAGAATTTATTTTTATTGGAGACGAACCTTACTTTTTAGAAATGAATACCGTACCCGGATTAACCAACGAAAGTCTTTTACCGCAACAATCGCGTGCTGCTGGCATTAGTTTACAAGACTTGTTTACAAATGCTATTGAAATGGCTTTAAAGTAAGTTGAGAGTGTTAAGTTTTGAATTCTTAATTCAAATTTAAATACTATTTTTACATCGTATCAATTTCAATAAATTATGAGAAAAGCTGTTTTTCCAGGATCTTTTGATCCCTTAACCCTTGGTCATGTTGATATTATTAACCGCGCCTTGCCGCTATTTGACGAAATAATTATAGCTGTAGGTGTAAATGCAACCAAAAAATATATGTTCAGTTTGCATGAGCGCATGGGTTTTATCAATAAAACTTTTGAAAACGTACCCAAAGTAAAGGTTGATAAGTACAGCACTTTAACAGTAGATTATTGCAAAACCCAAGATGCCGATTTTATTTTGCGTGGCTTACGCAATCCAGCCGATTTTGAATTCGAAAAAGCCATTGCCCAAACGAATAGAAAACTTTCAAATATTGAAACGGTTTTTTTATTGACCAGCGCAGAAAACTCCTTTATCAGCTCAAGTATCATTAGAGATATTATTAGAAATAATGGCGATGTGTCTATTTTAGTGCCAGAATCTGTTAGTTTTAAAAGTATGAAATGAGAAAGCTTTTCTTGTTTCTTTTAGGATTCTCATTAGTTGCAACAGCACAAACTAAAACAGACTTTACAACAGTTTTCGAAAAGAGTAACGGATTAAAAGCCGCCACTTATCAAGAAACCATTTCTTTTTATGAAAAATTAGCCAAAACCTACCCCGAAATTAGCATCAAAACAATGGGCTTAACCGATTCTGGCAAACCCTTACACCTCGTTATTTTTAGTGCCGATAAAGAATTTGACTTTGATAAAATCTATAAAACCAAAAAGAATATCCTTTTAATAAACAATGGTATTCATCCCGGTGAACCCGATGGCATCGACGCCAGTATGATGCTTTTGCGCGATATTGTTCAGCGTAAAAAACTAAAAAAATCTTTCGAAAATATTGTGATTACAGTCATTCCTGTTTACAATATTGGCGGTGCGTTAAATCGGAATGCAACCACACGTGTCAATCAAAATGGACCAACATCATACGGATTTAGAGGCAATGCACGGAACTTTGATTTGAATCGTGATTTTATCAAAAATGATACTAAAAACGCCCAATCATTTGCAGAGATTTTTCATCTGGTTAAACCCGATGTTTTTATAGATAATCACGTGAGCAATGGCGCCGATTACCAATATACTTTAACACATTTATTCACACAACACAACAAATTGGGTGGCGCATTGGGTAATTATATTCACAATACCATGATGCCAGATATGCTATCCGATTTAAAATCGAAAGGCATTGATGCCACACCTTATGTAAATGTTTTTAACCAAGTGCCCGAAATTGGTTTTTCGCAATTCATGGATTCCCCAAGATATTCAACGGGTTATACCACTCTGTTCAACACATTGGGAATGATGGTAGAAACACACATGTTAAAAGCCTATAAACCCAGAGTTGAAGTTACCTATCAATTAATGTTAAGTGCCTTAAATTTTATCCAAAAAAATGGCACAAACATAAAAACTGTGCGACAAAATGCCTTTGATAAAATTCTTAAAGAAAAAACCTATCCTTTGACTTGGGAGATTGACAGCACAAAAACCAGCACTTTACAATTTAAAGGTTTTGAGGGGCGCTATATAAAAAGTGATGTTACAGGCTTAAAACGTTTGAAATACTATCGTGATAAACCTTTTACAAAACCCGTAACTTATTACGATTATTTTAAACCAAAGTCAAGTGTTGCAATACCAAAAGCCTATGTTATTCCACAAGGATTTTGGCCAATTATTGCCCGTTTAAAACACAATAAAGTGGCGATGACACAACTTGAAAAAGACAGTTTAATTCAGATTGAAGTGTATCATATTGCCGATTATAAAACACGTAAAAATGCTTACGAAGGCCATTATTTACATTACAACACACAAACAACTACAAGCATAGAAACGATTAGAGTCAAAAAAGGGGATTACCTTATCCCGCTTATGCCCTATACTGCCAGATATGTTTTAGAAACTTTAGAGCCCACAGCACCAGATTCGTTTTTTAATTGGAATTTTTTCGATACTATTTTACAACAAAAAGAAGGCTTTTCGCCCTATGTTTTTGAAGATTTGGCTGTTGAAATCTTAAAAAATAATCCACAACTTAAATCCGATTTTGAAGCCAAGAAAAAAACTAATGCTAAATTTGCTGCTAATTGGTATGCACAACTCAGTTATATCTACAATCATTCAAAATATAAAGAACCCGCTTTTTTGAGATATCCTGTGTATAGGATAGAATAATACTATTTGACATATTGAGCGCAGTTGAAACATTTTTCACACGCCTAATATTTCAAATTCGCAACCAACAATTTAATATTGGCATAGGTGTTTTTTAAAGCTTCTGCTTGTCCATTTTTATCTAAAAATTCAGCTTTGGTAATTCCTTCTTCTAATTGTGGTGTTAGCTTTTGATTGTCACAAGACATTTCATACCAATGCGTTATTTTAAAAAAAAACTGATTTTTATATTCGTAAATATGATAGGTTTTATCGATTAAAACTCCCAGTTTTAAATCGGACACGCCGCACTCTTCTTCAACTTCGCGTAAAGCGGCTTCTTCAATTGTCTCCCTTTTTTCAATTTTCCCTTTGGGCAAATCCCAAACGCCATTTCTAAAAATAAAAAGCAATTCTTTGTCTTCGTTAAAAACCAAACCACCAGCTGCTTCAATAATTTTAAAATGTTGTACAAAGTCTTGATATAAATCTACCGAAGTTTCATCCGTTAAGGTGAATCCATTTAAATGGGCATTTTTTAATTGATTTAGCAGCTCAAAAATGTCACTGCTTTTAAAATTGAATGATATTAAATTGTGAATATTTTCTGTATTATCTGATAAATAAATAGGCTTATCGTTATAAAATATTACATACATTTGCCTCATGATTTTAGACAAAAATACAGCAAAAAAAACTGCTGAGTTACTCTTGCAAATAAAAGCAATTAAATTACAACCAAACGACCCATTTACATGGGCTTCTGGATTGAAATCGCCTATTTATTGCGACAATAGAATTACTTTATCTTATATCTCAATTCGCAATTTTTTACGTCAAAATTTAGCCAAAGCAATAGAAGAAAAATACGGTAAACCCGATGTTATTGCAGGTGTAGCTACAGGTGCTATTGCCATTGGCGTTTTAGTTGCAGAAGAATTGGGGCTTCCCTTTATTTATGTAAGACCCGAAGCAAAAAAGCATGGGCGACAGAATCAGATTGAAGGGCATTTAGAAAAAGGTCAAAATGTTGTTATTGTAGAAGATTTGATAAGTACGGGCATGAGCAGTTTAAACGCTGTTGAAGCATTGAGAAATGCCGATGCAAATGTTAAAGGTATGGTCGCTATTTTTTCATACGGATTTGAAAAAGCGATTCAAAATTTTAAAAATGCCAATGTAGATTTGACTTGTTTAAGCGATTATGAAAATCTTATAAATCAAGCTATTGACACGAAATATATTGAAGAAGAAGATCTAGAGACGTTAATTAAATGGCGTCTAAACCCAAGTAAATGGAATTAATATGAATTTAGAAAGCCCAACTGTAAACGTAAATAAAACTGCAGATCAGTTATTTGATTTTTTGATGGATGTTCAAAATTTTGAAACGATTATGCCCGAAAATACAGATAAATTTGAAGTCTTAGACCAAGCTTTTATTTTTGCCCTTAAAGGGATGCCGAGCATCAAATTAAAATTGCATGAAAACGAAAAACCATCAAAAATCGTTTTTGCAAGTGCCAGTGATAAATTTCCTTTTACGCTAACAGGAAACATTGCATCAGTAAACGAAACATCGGCTAGCATCAACTTAAAGTTTGATGGTGATTTTAATCCAATGATGGCGATGATGATAAAAAATCCGCTTCAAAAATTCATCAATACCTTGTCAGAAAATCTGAGTAATCTCTAGAAAATAAATTGTATTTCTTTTAAAGAATATTCCCGTAAGTCGTTATTTTCTAATTCAATTTGAAGTTTTCCTTGTGTACTTACACCAATTATTTTTCCTAAAAAAGTGTTGTTTTTATCACTGAATTTTGAGAAGATGAATCTTCTGTAAAGCACGTTTTGATAATCATTATTTAAATTAGAAAATTGGCCTAATTTCAGAAGCTGCAACCTCTTTTGCAAAGCTTGTAAAATAGCATCTAGAACCACATCTAAATCAAATGTTTTCTGAGTAATAATTGCTAAAGAAATAGCGTTAGGTAAATCATCAGTAAAAATTATTTGATTTACATTTAGGCCTATGCCGATTACAGATTGTGTTATAAAACCACTTTTGACAGCATTTTCTATAAGGATGCCACCCATTTTTTTATTGGCTGACATTATGTCGTTTGGCCATTTTACTGTTAAAGATTTCCCAATAATGGGGAAAAGCGCATCGTATAAAGCTAAAGAAACGGCACAATTCAAATAAAATTGATTGGTGATTTTAAAATCAGAAAACTTATATAGAATACTAAAAGTAAGGTTTTTATCTGATTCAGATAACCATTTAGTACCCAACTGTCCGCGCCCCAACGCTTGATGTTTTACGAGAACAACTGTACCGTGAGAAATAGCGGCTTTTTTAGCCCACTCTTTTAAATAAGAGTTGGTAGAATTAGTGGCATTAAGTTTGACAATTGTAAACATAGCAATAAACAAATATACGTTAGTTTAATAATAAAAATTAATACATTTGTATCTTAAATTAAATCGATTAGATGACCGATAAAAACAACAATCAAGATGAGCTTATAAGCTTAGTAGTAAAAGGAATAGAAGATGTTAAAGGAGAAAATATAAAAATTCTAGATTTAAGAGATTTAGAAAATACCATTTGTAGTTATTTTATAATTTGCGACGGTACTTCAAACACACAAGTAAATGCCATTGCAAGTTCAATTCAAAAAACAGTAAGTAAAACACTCAAAGAAAAACCTTGGCATACAGAAGGCGAAAATAACGCCACTTGGGTTTTAATGGACTATGTTCATGTAGTGGTTCACGTTTTTCAAAAACAAACAAGAGAATTCTACGATATAGAAAATCTTTGGGGCGATGCAAAAATCATCGAAATAGCTTCAACTTATTAAATCATATTTCAAGCAAAAAAAAATGGCGAAAAAGAAAACCCCCAATAACAATAAAATACCAGACTTAAAACCAAAATTTAATATCAATTGGGTTTATGGCATTGTTGCCGTTATATTTATAAGTTCTCTTCTATTTAGAGGTGGTGATTTAACTACTAAAAATGTTTCGAATAAAGAGTTCGAAACGATACTACAAAGTAATGACGTGTCTAAAATTGTAATCGTAAATAAGACGATAGCACAAGTTTTTATAAAAAAAGAAGCACTTCAAAAAGATATCTATAGTAAGCAAACATCAGCACCTTTCTTTAAGAGTTCTAATGCCATATTTCAACTACAATTTGGTGATTTACAAAATTTTGAAAATACTTTAAAAGCAAGTCAAGCAAAATACAACTTAGATTTTGACATTAAATACGACGCTCAAACCGATATTTTTGACACTCTTTTAATGTATGCGCCATTTATATTTTTGATACTCATTTGGTTGTTTTTTATGAAACGTATGTCTGGCGGTGGTGCTGGTGGTGGCGGTGGTCAAATATTTAGCATAGGGAAATCTAAAGCCAAATTATTCGATCAAAATACCAAAGTAAAAGTATCTTTTAAAGATGTTGCTGGATTAGAAGGCGCCAAAGAAGAAGTAGAAGAAATTGTAGATTTTCTAAAAAATCCAGATAAATATACTGCACTTGGCGGAAAAATTCCAAAAGGAGCTTTACTCGTTGGCCCTCCAGGCACAGGTAAAACCTTACTTGCAAAAGCTGTTGCTGGCGAAGCCGATGTTCCTTTTTTCTCATTATCGGGTTCAGATTTTGTTGAAATGTTTGTGGGTGTTGGTGCTTCGCGTGTACGCGATTTATTTAAACAAGCTGCTGCTAAATCGCCATCAATAATATTTATTGATGAAATTGATGCCGTTGGTCGTGCTAGAGGTAAGAGTAATATTACTGGTGGAAATGACGAACGCGAAAATACATTAAACCAACTTTTAACCGAAATGGACGGTTTTGATACAGACACAAATGTTATTGTAGTTGCGGCTACCAACCGTGCCGATGTGCTTGACAAAGCCTTATTACGCGCTGGTAGATTTGACCGTCAGATTTATGTTGATTTACCAGATATTCGTGAACGCGAAGCCATTTTTAAAGTCCATGTAAAACCTTTAAAATTAGCCAAAGATGTAGATCTTAACTTCTTCTCTAAACAAACACCTGGGTTTTCTGGTGCAGATATTGCCAATGTATGTAACGAGTCGGCTTTAATAGCCGCAAGAAAAGGTAAAAAAGGCATTCAGCATCAAGATTTTCTAGATGCTGTAGACAGGATTGTAGGTGGTTTAGAAAAGAAAAATAAAATAATGACCAAACGCGAAAAACGCACCATTGCTTTTCACGAAGCTGGTCATGCCACAGTAAGCTGGATGTTAGAACATGCCGCACCTTTGGTTAAAGTAACCATCGTTCCAAGAGGACAATCTTTAGGAGCTGCTTGGTATCTGCCCGAAGAGCGTATGATTGTTGAAACTGAGCAAATGCTTGACGAAATGTGTGCTACGCTTGGTGGTCGTGCTGCCGAGGAAGTTATTTTCGACAGAATTTCTACTGGTGCGCTAAACGATTTAGAGAAAGTTACCAAACAAGCCCGTGCTATTGTTACCATTTATGGATTAAATAAAAAAATTGGAAACATAACTTATTACGATTCTAGCGGACAAGGTGATTATAACTTTACAAAACCATATAGTGAAGAAACTGCCCGAATTATTGATAATGAAATTCATGAAATAATTGATATTCAATACAAACGTGCCGTTGAAATCTTAAATATACATAAAGACAAATTGACAACTTTGGCCGATTTACTTTTAGAAAAAGAGGTTATTTTTGGAGATGATCTAATAAGAATTTTTGGAGAACGTCCGTTTAAAAAAGAGGAAGAAGAAAAAGTTGTGCCTATAGAAGACATAACTGAGGATGTTAAAGGCGAAAATAAAGAAGAAACGACAGATTAGTATTTTGTTTTTTGTATTTTTGGTCGGTTAAATCCAATTATGAATTTTTTTAAGAAGATTTTTAAAACACAACCTCCTCAAAAGAAAGATGTAAAGACAGAGCATTCTCAAAGCCTGTCTTTAGATGATTTATTTGTAAAAAACTTTATTGACAAAGGAGGCCGTTTTCTATATTGCCAATCTAAAGAAGAGATAAATGAAAATTTATTAAATATTTTAGAATTAGAAACCTGGCAAAAACCTTTGATTTTTTCTGAAAAACTCAACAAATTAACACAGAATTTAAGTCTAAACACAAGCAATGATATTGCAAATTGCGATTGCTTTATTACCAAATGTGAACATTTAATTGCCGAAGATGGAAGTATATTATTTTCTTCAAAGCAATTAAAAGAACACCTACTTCCTATTTTTCCACAAAATTTTATTGTGTTTGCAAAAACAAGTCAGCTTGTTCATAATAAAGGCGAAAGCTTAACAGGCGTGAAAAATCGTTATCCAAAAAACTGCATCCCTAGTAATATAGCTGCCATTAAAAGTTATAATCCTCTTAACGAATCTGACGATTTTATGAACTACGGCAACAACAACACAAAGCAATTATATTTACTCTTACTAGAAGACCTTTAACATATGAAAGAATTTTTTACGCGTGCTATTTTTGGTTTAATATATGCAGCCACATTATTATCTAGCACTTATTATTCTAAACATACGTTTTATGTTGTCTTTTTTATTATTATGCTTTTATGCTTAAAAGAATTTAGCAAGCTTATAAAATTCTCTAAAAAATGGATTTTTGTCATTGCTATTTTGTTGTTTTTTAGTTTTACCGATTATCTTCCCGGATATATTATTTACACCTTTACTATAATAAGTGTTGTTATTCCTTTTGTAAATTATTTTATCAACGAAAAAATATCGAAAGAAGATATTAGTAACTTTTTCTTAAGCACCATATATATTATTTTACCATTTGGATTATTATTACGGATTCCATTTTCTCATGGTAGTTATGATGCAACAATAATTATTGCAGTATTTATTTTTATTTGGACCAATGATTCGTTTGCATATATTGTTGGCAAAAGTATTGGTAAACACAAACTTATTGAGCGTATTTCGCCTAACAAAACTATTGAAGGATTTATTGGTGGTATTGTAGCCACAAATATTATGGCGTATATCATTTCTATATATTATCCAAATTTGAATATGCTTCATTGGTTTATTTTAGCCAATATCACTGGCCTTTTTGCCGTTATGGGAGATTTGGTTGAATCTAAATTCAAACGTCTCGCAAATGTTAAAGACAGCGCTAATGTCATACCTGGCCATGGTGGCTTTTTAGACCGCCTTGACAGTCTTATTTTGGTGGCTCCATTTGTTTACTTATTTTTACAACTCGTTTAATAACTCATGTTTCACAAAGAAGGATTTAAAATTATCAGTATCGCAGGAATGTTAACCGTAGCAAGCATTCTGTTAGCCGATAACTTTATAAGCAATCTATTAATCTTAAAAATTACTGAAGTTTTTGTGCTGATTTGTTTTTTATTAGTACTTCAATTTTTTAGAAATCCCAACAGAAATACACTTTTAAACGATTCTCAAATTATCGCTCCAGCGGATGGCAAAATAGTTGTGATTGAAGAAGTTTTTGAACCAGAATATTTTAAAGATAAAAGACGTCAAATATCCATATTTATGTCGCCTTTAAATGTTCACGTAACCAGATATCCGGCAGGAGGCAAAGTGAAATACAGTAAATACCACCCAGGAAAATACTTGGTAGCTTGGCATCCCAAATCTTCTACAGAAAACGAACGCACCACAATTGTGGTTGAAAATAAAACAGTTGGCTCAATTTTATACCGCCAAATAGCAGGTGCTGTAGCTAGGCGCATCGTAAATTACGCCAAAGTTGACATGCCCGTCGTACAAGGTGAAGATGCCGGATTTATTAAATTTGGATCGCGTATCGATATTTTTTTACCTTTGGACATGAAAATTAATGTTTCTTTAAACGACAAAGCTGTTGGTGGCGAAACTATAATTGCCAGTATTTGATGAAAAGTCTAAAAGAAAGGTTTGAAATTGCTTATCAAAAAGCTTCAAAAATTGATCAAAGCGATTTACCACCAGACATTATGTTGCGTTTATATGCCTATTACAAATTGGCCACTAAAGACAGTCCTAGATTTTCAAGTAAATCGCATGAAAGAGATGTGAGAAATGCTTTTAAATTTAATGCTTGGATGCAACTTAAAGGTGTATCTATAAAAGAATCTAAAGAAGAATACATAAACATTGTAGAAGCCATAACTAAAGAAAAAATAGAATAAAAACACAATGAGAAAAGGAATCATATTTATCTTAAGCTTTTTCATATTATTTAGTTTTGAAGCTTGTAAAAAATCTCAAAAGGATAAAACTAAATCTGTTGAGGGTATTTACAAAGTTGTAGATTCTACAGCAACTGTAAAATGGACCGCTTATAAAACTACTGATAAATTACCCGTTAGCGGCGTTTTTAATATTGTTAACATCACTAAATCAGTTGGGGGTAAAACACCTCAATCGGCATTAAATAATTTAGAATTTAGCATTCCCGTAAGCAGTATTTTTAGCAAAAACGAAGAACGCGACGGTAAACTAAAAAAATTATTTTTTGGCGTTATGGCAAGTACCAGTTTGCTAACTGGTACTATTCAAGTAGATGGAGATAATATGGGTTCTCTTGAGGTTGTAATGAATGGTGTAACAAAAAGTCTTCCCCTAACTTTCACATCCGATGGGAATACCATCAATTTTAAAGGCGTAATGTCTTTACCAGATTGGAATATTGGAGATGCGTTTGAATCATTAATAAAAGCCTGTTTTGACCAACATAAAGGCAAAGATGGCATTAGTAAAACGTGGGATGATGTATTAATTGAAGCCTCTGTTAACGTTTCAAAATAAAAGAAATTTAAACAGTATTACAAAGGTATTTTTTTTCAAAACACCACATTGCTCCTTTAACTTATTTTACCCCAACCACCCTTCTCTATCCAAACTGCGGTATTGAATAGCTTCCGAAATATGATCTGGTGTAATAATTTCTGAGGCTTCTAAATCGGCAATACTACGCGATACTTTTAAAATACGGTCATAAGCTCTGGCCGACAAACCCAAACGCTCCATGGCTATTTTTAGTAAATTCATACTTTCGGCATCTAAAGCACAATACTTGCGAATTTGCTTAACGCTCATCTGCGCATTATAATGCACATTTTTGTTTGCTTTAAAACGTTCAGTTTGTATTTCTCTGGCTTTAATTACGCGATCTCTAATGATTTTACTCGATTCTCCTTTCCGCTCTTCGGATAGTTTTTCAAACGGAACGGGCTGCACTTCTATATGAATATCTATGCGATCTAATAGTGGTCCAGATATTTTACTTAAATAGCGTTGCATTTCTTGTGGTGATGTTGACAAGGCTTTTTCATCATCGGCAAAATAACCACTCGGACTCGGATTCATACTTGCCACCAACATAATACTGCACGGATAAGTAACCGTAAATTTTGCACGCGAAATAGTGACCTCACGGTCTTCTAAAGGTTGTCGCATTACTTCTAAAACTGTCCGTTTAAATTCAGGTAACTCATCTAAAAACAATACGCCATTATGCGATAAGGAAATTTCTCCGGGTTGTGGATAGGCACCACCGCCAACGAGAGCTACATCAGAAATTGTATGGTGGGGCGATCTAAATGGCCGCTGACTCATCAATCCCACATTTTCTTTGACGCGTCCCACAACCGAATGAATCTTTGTGGTTTCTAAAGCCTCTTGAAGCGTCATAGGCGGTAAAATAGTAGGCAATCGTTTTGCCAACATTGTTTTTCCACTTCCGGGAGGGCCAATTAAAATAACATTATGCCCACCTGCTGCTGCGATTTCCATACAGCGTTTTATAGATTCTTGTCCTTTGACATCAGAGAAATCGAATTCGGGATGTTCTAAATTTTCATAAAACTGCTTTCGGGTATCGACGACTAAAGGTTTTAAAGATGTTGGGTCCTTAAAAAAGGAAATCACTTCATTGATGTTTTCTACAGCATAAATTTCTAATTTATCAACAATGGCAGCTTCCATAGCGTTTTGTTTGGGCAAAATAAAACCTTTAAACCCATCGTCTCGCGCTTTTATAGCCATAGGCAAAGCACCTTTAAAAGGTTGCAGACCTCCGTCAAGAGACAACTCACCCATAATAATATATTTATCGAGATTGTCTGCTTTTATCTGGCTTGAAGCCGATAAAATTCCCACAGCCAAAGTTAAATCGTATGCCGAGCCTTCTTTGCGTAAATCGGCTGGCGCCATATTGATGGTGATTTTTTTACCAGGCAATACATAGCCATTGTTTTTTAAAGCTGCAGAAATACGATAACTGCTCTCTTTAATAGCGTTATCGGGCAAACCGACAAGATGGTAGCCAATGCCTTTATCAATATTTACTTCGACCGTGATGGTGGTTGCCTCGACGCCAAAAACCGCGCCGCCATAAACTTTTGCGAGCATACTTTTAAGCTTTGTATAAAAGTATGAAAATTATTGAAGTATTAAGCCTTTGATATTAAAAGATTTGGGTTTGTAAAAAAGAAAACCGCAAAGTTAAATGACTTTGCGGTTTTCTTAACCTATTTTTTTATACCCTTCTCCCGAATAATCGGGGCTCTCAGGATGACATAAAATTAGTTACAACGTCCCGCGCAATTCTTGCTCTCTTTCTATAGATTCAAACAAGGCTTTAAAATTACCTGCGCCAAATCCTTTAGCCCCCATTCTTTGAATAATTTCAAAAAATAATGTAGGCCTATCTTCTACAGGTTTGGTAAAGATTTGCAATAAATAGCCTTCCTCATCGGCATCTACCAATATAGATAAACGTCTTAAAGCATCAATATCTTCGTGCATTATTTTCATATGTACACCAAGTCGGTTAGGAATATCATCGTAATATGCTTTTGGAGGTGCAGGTAAAAACTCAACACCTCTTTCTCTTAATTGTTTTACGGTTTCTATAATATCATCGGTTGCAACAGCAATATGTTGCGCTCCAGAATCTTCATAAAAATCTAAATATTCTTCAATCTGCGATTTTTTAGCTGCTTTTGCTGGCTCATTAATTGGGAATTTTATACGTCCATTTCCGTTACTCATTACCTTGCTCATTAAAGCAGAGTATTCTGTGTGGATTTGTTTATCGTCGAATGATAAAAAGTTAACAAATCCCATCACATCTTCATACCACTTAACCCAAAGATCCATTTCGCCCCAACCTACGTTTCCTACCATGTGGTCAATAAATTTTAAACCTACCGATGTTGGATTATAATCTGATTCCCATTTTTTATAACCCGGTAAAAACTGTCCTTTATAATTTTTGCGCTCTACAAAAATATGAACAACATCACCGTAAGTGTGAATTCCAGATCGGACAACCTCGCCATCACTATCTTTTTCTACAGTTGGTTTCATAAATGATTTAGCGCCTCGTTTAGTGGTTTCCTCCCAAGCTTTAGTGGCATCTTCTACCCACAAAGCAATGACTTTTACACCATCACCGTGTTTTGCTAAATGATCATTTATTGGTGAATTAGAATGTAAAGGTGTTGTTAAAACCAATTTAATTTTATCTTGAGTTAACACATAAGAGGCATAATCTTTACAGCCCGTTTCTAAACCTTTATAGGCATGCGATTGAAATCCAAAAGCCGTTTTATAAAAGTGGGCAGACTGCTTGGCATTACCTACATAAAATTCTACATAATCTGTTCCTAAAAGAGGTAGAAAATCTTTAGCCCCTTCAAATATTTTTTCTAATCCGTATTCTACGTTTTTTAATTTACTCATTGTGTATTAAATTAGATAATTAGCCAATTCTAAAATAAGCCAATTAAAAATTATTTTTATTTTATATTATCTGATTAATCTTCCAACCAAGACTTATAATAATCTTCATTTTGAATTTGTACAGCCGTCTCTGTCATCATTAAAGGTTTAAAAGTATCAACCATTACAGCCAGTTCTTGGGTTTCTTTTTTGCCGATACTGCGTTCCATAGCACCAGGATGTGGTCCGTGCGGAATACCCGCCGGATGTAATGTTATTTGTCCTTTTTCTATATTATTCCGACTCATAAAATCGCCATCTACATAATACAAAACCTCATCGGAATCTATATTGCTATGATTGTAAGGTGCCGGAATTGCATCTGGATGGTAATCGTATAAACGCGGTACAAAAGAACAAATCACAAATCCAGCAGCTTCAAAAGTTTGATGAATAGGTGGTGGCAAATGGACCCGTCCTGTAATTGGCTCAAAATCGTGAATAGAGAATTTATAAGGATAGTTATAACCATCCCATCCAACCACGCTAAACGGATGATAGGCATAAACATATTGATGCATGGTATCTTGCTTTTTTACTTTTAACAAAAAATCTCCTTTCTGATTAAAAGTTTCTAAGGCACTTGGCGGATGCATATCGCGCTCGCAAAAAGGCGCATGCTCTAAATGTTGCCCAAACCAATTACGGTAATTTTTAGGCGTATAAACTGGACTTTTAGATTCTACTATAAACAAACGGTTGTCTTCTGTATCAAAATCAATTTGGTAAATCATACCGCGTGGAATAACCAAATAATCGCCGTATTTAAAATCGATATTTCCTAAAAAAGTGCGCAATTTACCTGTGCCTTTATGGATAAAAATCACCTCGTCTGAATCGGTGTTTTTATAAAAATAATCGGTTAATGATTTTGTTGGTGCAGCCAAAATTATCTGACAATCACTGTTGACTAAAACAGCATGACGGCTTTCTAAAAAATCGGCTTTAGCGGGTACTTTAAATCCGTTAAGGCTTAAAGATTTCATGTTTTTAGCCACGGCTATTTTAGGCGTTACATCGTAAGACTCTAAAATATCTTTTACTTGTGTCGGTCTTTGCGTGTGATACAATAATGACGACATGCCATCAAAACCAACGGTTCCAAAAAGTTCTTCGTAATAAAAATCGCCTTTGTTATTTTTAAAAACGGTATGGCGTTTAGGTGGAATTTTACCTAAGGTATGATATCTAGGCATCGTTTTTTGTTTTAAGAAATTAATAAATCTAAAGCATAGAAAATAAAAACTACTTTCTATTCCGGATTCCGTTTTATATAGAATTTTAACAAGGCCAATAAGCCTAAAAATATAAATTCTCTATGTATTGGTTTTCTTTTTAACAAATATAACTAATAATTGATTGTTTTATTTTACTTCGATAACTGCCGATATATGAGGTACATATTTTTTAATGGTGGCTTCAACACCATTTTTTAATGTCATTTGATTCACAGTACAATCTATACAAGTGCCTTCTAGTTTTACTTTAACCGTATTACCTTCAATAGCTACAAGACTAATATTACCCCCATCAGAAATTAAAAAAGGTCTAATTTCTTCAAGGGCTTCTTCAACTTTATCATGTATTTGTTGTGCTGTCATTAAAATATATTTTACTTGGTAGCACAACCTGCCATAGCCGATATTCTTACAATTTCGGTTGGTGGTAAATCGTCATTGCGTTTTATCAACTCTTCTACCACATTTTTAGCAATGGTTTTAAATGCCGCTTCTAAAATAGTGTTTTCTTGTAAACTTATCGGATGGCCCACATCGCCAGATTCGCGAATACTTTGCACCAACGGAATTTCTCCTAAAAATCTTGTTTCTTCGTCTTCGGCTAAATGTTTGGCACCATCTTTTCCAAAAATATAATATTTATTTTCTGGCAAATCATCTGGTGTGAAATAGCTCATGTTCTCGACCAATCCTAAAACGGGTACGTTGATATTTTCTTGTTTAAACATCGCAATACCTTTTCTGGCATCCGCTAAAGCGATATTTTGTGGTGTGCTTACAATAACAGCGCCTGTAACCGGAATGGTTTGTACAATTGACAAATGGATGTCGCCTGTACCTGGAGGTAAATCTATTAACAAGAAGTCGAGTTCGCCCCAAGCGGCATCAAACAACAATTGGTTTAGTGCTTTTGAAGCCATAGCACCACGCCAAATAACCGCTTGATTGGCATCGGTAAAAAATCCAAGAGATAGTATTTTTATGCCATAACTTTCTATAGGTTTCATTTTAGAATGGCCACCTTCCATCACAGAAAGTGGTTTTGCAGAAGGCACATCAAACATCATAGGTATTGATGGTCCATAAACATCGGCATCTAAAATACCTACTTTAAATCCCATTTTTGATAATGAAACAGCCAAATTTGCCGTAATTGTAGATTTACCTACACCTCCTTTTCCAGAAGCTACGGCTACAATATTTTTAATATTTGGCAAAGGACTCTCTTTTTTCTGAGGTTCTGTTTTTTCTGGAACAACAGCCTTTACATTTACTTTTACATCTAATTTTTGATACACTTTGTCGTGAATCACTTTCATTATTTCGACTTCAGTTTTCTTTTTTGCTTGTAAAGTAGGATTGGAAATGGTCACATCTACTATCACTTCTTTGCCAAAAATGACCACATTTTTAATGGCATTGCTTTCGACCAAACTTTTGCCTGTACCCGGTTCTGTAATAGTATCTAAGGCATCTAATATATCTTGTTTTTTATATTGCATAAGTATTCTTAATTATATTCATTCTAAACAACAAATATAGCAACTTAAAACAAGAGTAAAAAAATAATTATTTGTTAAGTAAGCTGTGTTACACTTTCTCTTTATTTAGAAATATTAAACACTTCGTTAACTATCCAATTGGCACGAACGTCAATTCCTTTTGGAAAATAAATAACGGTTTCTGGTTGTATTCTGTTTTTAAAACTGCCGGTGTCCCAAATGCCATTTTTATTGTCATCGTAAATAGCACGCACAAAATATACGGCTGGGTCAATCATATCAAAAATAACATCTTGTGGATTGTTTAGATGTTTTGTCTGTATGACCTTGTTATTTTTATCGGTCAATTGTAGCATTATAGGATATGATTTGGCACCGTTAAGGTTTAGAGAAATACTGCCATAATCAATGAGCTTTTTAGTGGCAAATCTATAACGGATGGTATCTTTAGAGCTTTCAAAAAAAGTTGTTATAGCCTTAGGCAACAACACTAATTTGTAGGCATTATTTTCTGTTTTATTGAATTTAAATATCAGTTCTTTTTTTAAATCTGATATCTTAGTGGTATAAGGTATTTTAAGTGAGTCTCTATCAATAAAAACTATTTTTGAAGTATCTACCTCTGTAATGGGTTGATTTGTCACCAATTTAAAATCATCTCTAAAATTAAGAAGCGCTTTTGAATTGCTGCCAACTTTCAATGAATCGAATTCTTTGGCACGTAATTTTACGGTTACAGTATCAATAAAAGTATTGTTGCTTACTTTAAATTGCAGCGAATCTAAATTGGGTGTGTTGAACCAATAGTTTAAAGTGTCTTTATCTATCTCAAAAGCTTGAACTGATTTAAAGTCTTTAGGAACGTCAGATAACAACTCTACTTTTAAATCTTTGGCATGACCTTCATAACCAAAAACAATGTGTTGAATAGCGACTTCAGAAGGACGTGCTAATTTATAATCTACAATTTCTTTAAAAAGAGATAATTCGTAAGATTTAAGAGCTAAAGTCGAAAGTGAATCAGAAACTGTTTTAATAGAATCTGGTGTGATATGAATGGTGTCTTTATAAAAGGCGATTTTATCTGTTTTAGGATTAAATTTATAATTGTAATTTTTTTGTTTTAATGCCGCTAATAAATATTTCCCTTCCTTTATATTGGTCATTTCCCACACAACTGTATCTAATGAATTGGCTATATAATTTGGCAAACCTTTGTAAATAATAGAATCGTTATAAGCTGTATCTAGTTTATACAATAGAATAGCCACATCTTTATCAACCACATTGCTTAAAGCGTCTTTTATTTTTCCATTAATTTTAAGAGAATCGATATAACTGCCCGTAGACATCACATATTTAAAATTGTACAACACATTGCCTTCATTGTTGTCTTGTACGCTCGTGCCAAAATTAAAAATATAAGTTGTCTCTGCTTTAAGTGTGTCTAGCAGTTCTATTTTAAGTGTTTTACTTGCTGTTCCTAAAGGAGTAACAACAGGTTTGTATTTTAAAGGAGGTGAAACTATAAGTTGTTTGCCAACATCTTTAAGTTTAATAAACTCATCAAAATTTATATTAATTTTTTTAGCCTTAAAATTTACCGTTTCAAAAGCGGGTTCTGCTGTTACCATTATTGGTGCAGCTTCATCTTTTGGCCCACCTGTTGGACGCCCTCTTCTAGCACAAGAAAAAATGCTGAAAATCAATAAAAAAATAATGCCAATTCTGAAATTATGAGATTTCATTTCTAAAATTTGATACAAAGAAACAATTTATTTTTTTACTTTTTATAAATTTTATCAGGCTGTAAAAGCCAAAGAAGCGATGCTTATTTTCACAGCTTTTGTTTTTAACAATTCGTTACAACAAACCTCTAAAGTGGCGCCTGTTGTAATCACATCGTCTACCAATAAAATGTGTTTGTTTTCAAAAAAATGAACATCATTTAAAGTAAATATTTCATTCACATTTTTAACGCGTTCCGTTCTGTGTTTTTTTGTTTGAGATGCTGTTGACGATACTTTAATTAATTTATCATCAATATATGGAACTTTTAACGCTTTCGCGATAGATTTACCAAAATTAGCCACCTGGTTGTAACCTCTTAACTTAAGCTTTTTATGATGCATGGGCACAGGAATAACAAAGTCTACCGTATTAAACCTTTTTGAAGCTGCCAAATCATTACCAAACCAGTTACCAAAATAAGTCCCAATCTCTTGATGGCCTTTGTATTTTAATAAATGAATTAAATTTTGAACTTTCCCTTTTTTATAAAACAATAATAAGGCTGTAGCCGATTGAACCGGAATTCTGCCATAAAAAGAAAGCTCTACTGCATTTCCTGCACTTTCTGTATGGTTAGTAAAAGGCAAATCGTGTAAACAAAATGTGCATAGTAATTGCTCAGAATTTACAAGTGCTTCGTCGCAAGTAAGACATCTGTTTGGGAAAAATAAGTAAAAAAGGTCGTTAAAAATCCACATCAAAATTAATTTTAATAAATAAATTAGTCTTGAGGGGAATATAAAAGTACACTTTCCGCCTTAAAATACAGTAAAAAAATAGTAATTTTTAACAATTACGATTAAGTTTGCAACTTATTACAATTTTAAGACTCACAAAAAATAAATTAGACTTTTACCCGATATATAAATTATGGCAGACCAAGATAAATTCAAAAAAGTAGTAGCACATGCCAAAGAATATGGCTATGTTTTTCAGTCAAGTGAAATCTATGACGGTTTAAGTGCTGTTTATGATTACGGCCAAAATGGCGTTGAATTAAAAAAGAATATTCGCGAGTTTTGGTGGCAAGCCATGGTTCAGATGAACAACAATATTGTAGGTTTAGATGCTGCCATTTTAATGCATCCAACTACTTGGAAAGCTTCTGGTCATGTTGATGCATTTAACGACCCTCTTATTGATAATAAAGACTCTAAAAAACGCTACCGTGCAGATGTTTTAATTGAGGATTATGTAGCAAAAATTGAGGCCAAAATAGAGAAAGAGATTAACAAAGCAGCCAAACGTTTTGGTGATGCTTTTGATAAAGCAGAATTTTTAGCAACCAATGAACGCGTAGTACAATACAAAGAAAAAGGCGACGCCATTTTAAAACGCATGGGGCAGTCTTTAGAAAAAGAAGATTTAGCCGACGTTAAAGCACTGATAGAAGAATTAGAAATTGCATGCCCGCTTACAGGCTCAAGAAACTGGACTGAGGTAAAGCAATTTAACTTGATGTTTGGTACAAAATTAGGCGCTTCTGCCGAAAATGCCATGGATTTATATCTAAGGCCAGAAACGGCTCAAGGTATTTTTGTGAATTTTTTAAACGTTCAAAAATCGGGGCGTATGAAAATCCCTTTTGGTATTGCACAAACAGGTAAAGCCTTTAGAAATGAGATTGTGGCACGTCAGTTTATTTTTAGAATGCGTGAGTTTGAACAAATGGAAATGCAATTTTTTGTACGCCCAGGTGAGGAATTAAAATGGTATGAAAGCTGGAAAGAAAAACGCCTTAAATGGCATTTGGCGCTTGGTTTGGGTGCCGATAATTACCGTTTTCACGACCATGATAAATTAGCGCATTACGCTAATGCCGCCGCAGATATTGAATTTAAATTCCCATTCGGTTTTAAAGAGCTAGAAGGCATTCATTCAAGAACTGATTTTGATTTGAGTAGCCATCAGGAATTCTCTGGTAAAAAATTACAATATTTCGACCCTGAACTTGGCGAAAATTATGTGCCTTATGTTGTTGAAACATCTATTGGTTTAGACCGCATGTTCTTGGCTGTTTTCTCAAATTCGCTTCAAGACGAAATTTTAGAAGATGGCTCTACCAGAACTGTTTTAAAATTGCCAGCAGTTTTAGCCCCAGTAAAAGCAGCTATTTTACCATTGGTTAAAAAAGATGGTTTGCCCGAAGTTGCCAAACAAATAATGGCTGATTTGAAATTTGATTTCACTTTAACTTACGATGAAAAAGATGCCATAGGACGCCGTTATAGACGTCAAGATGCCAATGGCACACCATTTTGCATAACAGTAGATCACGACACTTTAAAAGACAATACCGTTACTATTAGATACCGCGACTCTATGAAACAAGACCGCGTTAACATTGCTGATTTAAAAGACATCATTTCTAAAGAAGTATCGCCAAAATATTGGTTAGAGAAATGCTAGAATATTATAAAACTAAAAAGAGGCGGTCTGAAAAGACCGCCTCTTTTTTTGAATTTTATATATATTATTTAAATCGGTAACCAATAGAAATACCTCCGCGCCCAACAACTTCAAGGGGACTTTGATTAAACATATCTCTGCCAATACCAGCATAAACTTCGGCAACAAAACCTCTTTCAGTAACCCATTTGCCACCTACTGAAATACCAACAGCTAAATCTGTGTAGTTATCTCCTATTTCATGTGAGCTGTATGGCGGAAGGTCGTCATAAAAATATGTGTATTCTCTTCCAGAATGAATCATTGTAAATGCTTCCACAAAAAATCCTTGTGCATATTTACTAGAAAAAAACTGGCGGTAATAGGGCGTGATAGAAAAAGTTCGGTATCCGTCCACGCCTTCAATTTGATTATCTAAGCTAATAAGTGTTCCAATACCAAACGATGATTCATCGTTTAATAGACGTTCATAACCAACATCTAACCATTTAAATCCAATTAAATTAGACATGTTAATTTTTAACTCATGTTGAATTGTTTCCTTTTCTTGTGCAAAAAAAGACAGACTTACAATAAATAATAATGCTGATAGGAAGATTTTTTTCATGGTTTTAATTTTTATTTTACATAGCCATTATTATGCCAGTAATTAAATAATTACGGAAAAATTGCATTTATAAAATGAATTATAAACTTATGCTTTCTTTAAAAAACAAGTTTTTAAAACAATCTGACTTTTACCGATGCGGCATTCAACTTCATCTGGACTATTTGTCAACCTGATGCCTTTAATTGGCACACCACGTTTTAAGGTTTTTGCCATGCCCTTAATTTTTAAATCTTTGGTAACATTTACTGTATCTCCATCATTTAAAATATTGCCATTGCTATCTTTTACATCCATGTTTTGCTTTTTAAAGTGAGTACAAAATTAAAAAAACACGCCTTATCAGCGTGTTTTTTAATCTATAATTTATTACTACTGTAAAACTTCGTGTACCCTATCGGCAGCTTCTTGAAATTCTATAGCCGAGATGACATCTAAGCCACTGGCATCTATTAACTGTTTGGCTTCAATAGCATTGGTTCCTTCTAAACGTACAATGATTGGCACTTTAATAGCATCGCCCATATTTTTATAAGCATCAACAATACCTTGTGCTACGCGATCGCAACGCACAATACCGCCAAAAATATTAACCAAAATAGCTTTTACATTAGGGTCTTTTAATATAATTCTAAAAGCTTTTTCAACACGCTCAGCATCGGCAGTACCACCAACATCTAAAAAGTTAGCAGGTTCGCCACCAGATTGTTTTATTAAATCCATAGTGCTCATGGCCAATCCAGCGCCATTAACCATACAACCCACATTTCCGTCAAGGTCAACATAATTTAATCCGGCTGCTTTGGCTTCAACTTCTATGGCATTTTCTTCGCGGATATCGCGCATTTCAACATAATCTTTATGTCTGAAAAGGGCATTATCATCAAGCGACACTTTAGCATCAACAGCTAAAATATTATTATCAGATGTTTTTAAAACAGGATTTATTTCAAAAAGAGACGCATCCGCTTTATCATAAGCTGTATAAAGTGATGTTACAAATTTAGTCATCTCTTTAAATGCTTTGCCAGACAAACCTAAGTTAAAAGCAATTTTACGTGCTTGAAATGGCAATAACCCTGTGGCAGGATTAACCTCTTCTGTAAAAATTAAATGAGGTGTGTTTTCTGCAACAGATTCAATATCCATACCACCTTCGGTAGAATACATAATCATATTACGACCTATGCCTCTGTTTAATAAAACCGACATGTAAAACTCACTTGTTTCGCTTTCGCCTGGATAATAAACATCTTCGGTAATTAATATTTGATTAACTCTTTTGCCTTCTTTAGAAGTTTGAGGTGTTATTAACATCATCCCCAACATATCTTTCGCAATATTTTCTACATCTTGTAAGCTTTTGGCTAGTTTTACCCCACCACCTTTACCGCGTCCACCAGCATGAACCTGAGCTTTAACAACCCACCAGCTAGTGCCTGTTTCTGTTGCTAATTGTTTTGCTGCTTCTACTGCTTTTACAGGATTGTCGGCTACAATACCGCGTTGAACTTTTACGCCAAAACTACTTAAAATGTCTTTGCCTTGATATTCGTGTAAATTCATTACTTATTTGTTTTAATTTAAGATGTTACAAAATTACATTTCTAATTTAAAATATGCCTTGTTTTTTCATAAAGTTTGTAACAATTTAAACTTCTTTATACCTTTTATAAGAGCTAGATTCAACTATTAAGTGCACCAGCGTGGTTAAAATTAGATAAAAATACTTCATTAGGGGATTTGTAGCCTAATAATTTTCTTGGTCTATTATTTAATTTGTTAATAATCATATTTATAGTGTTGTTATTTATGAGGTTAAAGTCTGTTTTTTTAGGTAGGTATTGTCTTATTAATTTGTTGTTGTATTCATTAAGTCCTCTTTGCCAAGGTGAGTAAGGGTCAGCAAAGAAAAAATCTGTTTCTAGTTTTTCACTAATTTCTTGATGTTTAGCAAATTCTTTTCCATTATCAGATGTGATTGTTTTAACCAGTTCTTTAAAAGGTGCCAATAGGTTAATCATTTGTTTTCTTATAGATTCCGCTTTAGTGCCATCGGTTTTAACCATTAGTTCAAATTGACTTTTACGTTCTGTTGCTGTAAGAATGGCCGTTTTATGGTTTTTACCGATAATAGTATCT